>Ga0209925_1000085_pt1 | contig 45271 bp, 25 predicted proteins | sample SalPonR2_A_D1_MG_FD_185702 | JGI IMG/M metagenome (GOLD analysis project Ga0209925, IMG submission 185702) | Salt pond soil microbial communities from South San Francisco under conditions of wetland restoration - Salt Pond MetaG R2_A_D1_MG... ... | reverse complement strand
TAATTGGCAAATAATGATATAAAGTTTTCAGTTCAATAGGAATTTCCCATTTGGGAATATTTCTGAATTTTGTGGCTTCAAAAGGATAAAAGCCCCGATGTACAGCAGCAATTTTTCTCAGCCCTGCATTATAAAAACGTTCTATTGCTCCAATCCACATGTTAAGATCCGGATTAACAGGATTTTTAATTAACACAGGCATATCTGTACCTTTAAAATGATCGGCCAGTTCCTGAACAGAAAAAGGATTAGAAGTAGTACGTGCTCCAATCCATACCAGGTCAACCTTATATTTTAACACTTTATTGACATGTTCAGGACTTGCAACTTCAACTGCTATGCGCAAGCCGGTCTCTTGTCTGACTTTCTGCAACCATTTAAGCCCTTCTTCACCCACTCCCTCAAAATTTTGTGGCCGTGTTCTTGGTTTCCACACACCGGTTCTGAAAAAATGTACATTGCCTGTCTTTTTTAAAGCATTCGCTGTGTTTAAGAGTTGAGCTTCTGATTCTGCAGCACAAGGTCCGGCAATTAGAAAGTGGTTGGTTTCAATGTCTTCAAACCACGTTGAAAAAGGCAATATTTCATTAAATTCTTTCATTTCAATTCTGCTGTATTGCAAAATTAAGCATTTATTTCCGGATAAAAATCCAAAAGATTTTTTATCAACAACAAAGACCAATCTATATTATAATCTGACCGCGTTTAAAAAACTTATTTCTAAATTTGCCTCCAAAATATTTATTTATGGAAAATATATTTATTCTGGGTGTCGCATTAATTGAATGGATTGGTTACCTGGCTTCTCTTTTAGTACTTATATCTCTTAGCTTGTCTTCAATTGTCCGGCTGAGACTTTTTAACCTGGCGGGTGCATCAATATTTTCATTTTACGGTTTCTATATTGGTTCGCTGCCGGTTGGAATTATGAATTTAATAATTGTATTTGCCAATATTTATTACCTGAGACAATTGTACTTTAAAAAAGAGATGTTTGATGTAACAGAAATAAATCCAACGGATACTATTTTAAGAAAATTTATCAACTATTATTACACAGATATTAAGGAATTTTTTCCATATTTTAATTATGAAAATTCTTCTGACGATTTTACGCTATTGGTTCTCAGAGATCTTAATTTTGCAGGTGTTATTATGGGTGAAAAAACTAACAACAGAGAATTTCGAATAAAATTGGATTATGTTCCAAGAAAATATCGTGATTACAAACTCGGCAAATATATCTTTACAAAATTTTCTGATATTTTTAAAGAAAAAGGCATCGAGAAACTCATTTGCAGATCTGAAATAAAAAAACATCAAAAATATCTTAAGAAAGTAGGATTCAAAGAAGAAAACGAAAATCTATTTTACATGGAGTTATAAAATAGGGTTATCAACACAAAAACCTTGAAACTGCTTTTATTTGAGTTTTCAGACAGGTATTATGTTTGAAAAATGTATAGGCTAAAATAGGGTTATATTGGCTTAAGCTTTGTGTTCAGCATTTTATCACCTGTTTTTCTTCAGTAATAAAAATAATTTGGTACTGTTTAGCATTTCATGTATTTTTATGATTTCATGAAATTTTTTCTCTTCAAAATCAACCACATGAGAAAATTAAAGCATATTGGATCCCTGTTTCTTTTTTTTCTTGTAATAACAAATCATTGCTATACACAATCTTCTACCAATAAAGAGCTTACTGAAAGATTAAAAAATGCTCAAGCGGACACAAATAAAATAAACATTCTGCTGGTTTTATCTCAGAATTTAAGAGATTCTTACCCCGATTCATCCCTCAATTATGCACATCAGGGCGTTTTATTAGCAAAAAAAGTGAGCAAATCATCTGATGAAAGGGAAGCTAAAGAAGGGAAAAAAGCATTGGCAGCTTTCTATAATGATATTGGGATTATCAAGAAACAAAAAGGTAATTATCCTGAAGCCCTCGAAAACTATCAAAAATCATTACAGATTTATAAAAAACTTAACAACCAGAATGGAATATCAACAAATTATAACAGCATAGCTATTATTTATTACTACCTGGGCGATTTTAGCAGGGCAATTGAATATTATCAAAAAGCTTTTGAAATATTCAGGAAGATCAGAAGTAAAGAAGGAATGGCTCTTTCCTACAATAATATAGGTATGATTTATTCAAACCAGGGAAAATTTACCAAAGCTATTGAATATTACCAAAAATCGCTGGAGCTCAAGAAATCATTAAACGACAAGAAAGGCATCGCCTCTACCTATAATGGCATTGGCGCTGTTCATTATTACCAGGCAGATTATGATGAGGCGATAAACTATTTCAAAAAATCACTTAAAATCAGAGAGGAACTCAACCACAGAAAAGGAGTTGCCATGTCCCTGAACAATATTGGGATGATCTATAAAAGCAAGGGTGATTATGAACAGGCAATAAAAAATTACAAAAAGTCTCTTGAAATAAGGGAAAAGTTAAATGACAAAAGAGGAATGGCATCAAATTTCAACAATATTGGAAGTATTTTCCTGGTTCTGAAAGAATACAATAAAGCCGAAGAATATTACAGGAAAGCCCTGAAAATAAACAAAGACATTGGGTATAAAAAAGGCATTATTCAGTCTCTGGAAAACATCTCATCTCTTTATATTGATATTGGCGATTCTTCAAAAACAGAAGGAAAAGCAAGGAATGCTTATAATTCAGCCATAAAATATGCAGGAAAAAGTCTGGAAATGTCAAAAGAAATGAAAATCTTACCTCGTATTATGCAGGAATACAAAAATTTATCGGAAGCCTATGAAGGATTGGGCAAGTATGACAAAGCTCTGGAGTGCCATAAGTCATACACTTCGGTAAAAGACAGTATTTTTAACAAGGAAAAGAACAAGCAGATAGAAGAGATAGAGGCAAAATACCAGACCCGTCAAAAAGAGAAGCAAATTAAATTGCAACAGGCCGAACTAACTAATAAAGAAAACCAGATTCAAAGAAAAAAGTTTTTAAACTATACATTAGCCGGAGGTATAATTCTTTTATTAGTTTTTGGAATCATTATTTTAAGGAATTACAAACTAAAGCAAAGGGCTTTTAAACTATTAAAAAAGAAAAACCAGGAGATTAATAATCAGAAAATTAAGATTGAGTACCAGAACCATGAAATAACAGACAGTATAAAATATGCCCAAAGAATACAATCTGCCATATTTCCCAGGAAAAATTTATTTTCTGAAACTTTCGCAGACCATTTTATTCTGTTCAAACCACTTTCAATAATAAGTGGAGATTTTTACTGGTTAAAGAAAACAGAACAGAAAGTTGTGTTTGCAGTAGCGGATTGTACCGGACATGGCGTGCCCGGGGCGTTCATGAGTACACTTGGAATTGCCTTTTTAGAAGAAACCTACAGAAGAAAAGACATTTTAAAAGCTTCGGATATGCTTCATATTCTGCGGGAAGATATAAAGAGGGCACTGCAGCAAGAAGGAAAATACGGAGAAGCAAAAGATGGAATGGATATTGCGCTTTGTATGCTTGATTTTGAAACGCTTGAAATGCAATATGCCGGTGCCTATAACCCACTCTATATTATCAGGGATAATGAACTGATTGAGTACAAAGCTACACGCAGTCCTATTGGTATTGATATAAAAGAAAAACCATTTGCTAATAATATCATACAATTAGAAAAAAATGACAAACTATATTTATTTACCGATGGATATGTAGACCAGATTGGAGGAGAAAATAACAAAAAGTTTATGCCACGTCAGTTTAAAAAGCTATTAATTGATATAAGTAATAAACCCATGATCGAACAAAAAAGGTATCTTGACAAAACAATCGAAAAATGGAAGAAGGGTTATCCGCAAGTGGATGACATCCTGGTTATGGGTATAAAAATATAAAAGAAAAAAGGTGACTCACCAAGGTCACCTTTAAAATCAGTAATAGAAATTCTTTCTTACGCTTCAATTAATTCTTTGTACTTATCAGCGTCTAATAAATCATTGGCTTCAGACTTGTCAGAAATTTTTACCTTAATTAACCATCCGTCGCCATAGGGATCTTTATTAACAATATCAGGAGAATCTTCTAACTTAGGATTTACCTCAGTTACTTCGCCAGAGACTGGCATAAAAATATCGGAAACTGTTTTTACGGCTTCAATAGTTCCAAAAACCTCTTCTTTTTCCAGGGTTTCACCTTCAGTTTCGATTTCAACAAAAACCACATCGCCGAGTTCTTGTTGAGCATAATCAGTAACTCCTATAAGAGCTTCATCTCCGTCAATTTTGACCCATTCGTGATCTTTCGTATACTTTAAATTTTCTGGAATGTTCATGACTCTACTTTTTTTTATTCGAGATCAAAAATACAAATTTTTTTTCTTTCCTATACTATTCTGCCAAAGTAAATCGTAAACTAAATCCGAAGTTGGTATTGGATGTGGGATAAGACCTGGAAATCTTAGGTTCATTAATATTCTGGTCATAAAATAAGCGAAAGTTAAACCGATTAGTCAGCGAATAATCGGCTGAGAATCCGATTACTATTGCTTTCTGCCCTGCTGTAATCATATTGTCAATCTCTTCATCCAGTTTTCTGAGTATGGTAAAATTTTCGCGTATTTTAAAATTGCCCTTTACATTAAGGTCATTTTTCATACTTTCCTGCTGATTTCCAAAATCAAAAAACAAGTTAAAGTCTTCAAACCTGTAGCCAAGTTGCACAGAGTACTGCTCATTCATCGTTTCAGTAATTTGATTGTTTGAAAAACTCAGGCTGACTCTTCGCGATTTTGAAATCTGAAACTGTGAAGTTATATTATTTTTCCATGTTATATCCAGGTTAATGAGGGGGCTAAACTGTTCATTAATAGAAACTGAGTTTATCTCGAATTCAGGAATAAAATTACCTTGTCTGTTCCTTACATAACTGTAGCCATCCTCAATTTCCATATAATCCGGATTCAGAAGGTAGGAGCCAACAGCATAAGTAGATCGGTATGAGTGACTTATATTAACATTCTTTACTATTTCTTTAAGAAAACTAATTTTACTCAAATTACTTATACTAACGCGCCAGTTAGGAAAAGGGATAAGCGGGAAACGCTTAAGTGGAGCATTCTGAGGACTATACTCTCCATAAGCAGAAAGGAATGCTGGAATAAGTACCTGCTGACTGGAAGGACCGTACCCATCATGGAATCCGTTTCCATCTTGTTGGTCTGGATTGTAACCGGTAATTTGGTTTGGTTCTCTTTTCTCTGCCATACGGCCTGAAATAATACTCCTGTATTTTTTTAGATTCTCAAATGCAGTAGATTTATAATCATTATCCTGGTTCAACTTTTCGAATGCAGTACCTATAGTAAGATAACTTATTGAAAAATTTCCTTGTTGCTGTAAACCGTATGGATTAATAGTTCCTGTACTGTCAGCAACGTAAAATTCAGTTGAATTTTTTGAAAAAGCCCTGGTAGCAGTCAGATTAATTTTAAAACCTTTAAAAGGTTCAATGGTGGCACGAGCATTTATGTTGTCGCTGTGAGACAGAATAAAAGGACTGCTTAAATTTTCATCTGTTGTTATCCAACTATTTGAGGCTGCAAATTCACCAAAATTTTCATTCTGCCATCCCATAATAAAAGGTATTCCGGGAGCTAACCCCATTCCAGTCTGCGACATTCCCATATATCTGCTTCCAGGTAAAAATCCGGGCAGTTCACTTCCTTCTGTTCTTGATAATGATAGAGAAACGTTTTTAACACTCATCAGTACTCTTGCAAAATTCTCAGCAATAAGAGTAAATATTCCTTCTTTCTTTTCAACCTTCCCTTCTACTTCAACTGTTGCATTATTTTGTGTAATTTCTGAAGTAAATGAAACTTTCTTCTTATTAATCACACTATAATCACCTTTTATTCTTCTTCCTCTATTGTCAAAAACTTTTACAGTTACATTCTCTGTTTGTAAATCATGATGAATTTGCTTGGGAACATCTTTTTCAAAATTTACTCCCTTTTCTTCATATTTAACAGTTTTAAATTTCTCCTGTTTGTTCCTGCCCCCCCGGTACTTTTGATTAATATTCTTCAGAAAACCCACCTTATTATATAAATTAAGCAGGTTCATCTGGCCGTTTAACTGAATTGTATTAGAATTCCTAATAGTATTTCCAAGATTTATATCGCTTGAATCGGGTAAAACAGGACCAGCTTCCCAATTGTAAGTTGCATTATAATTTGAAGAAACATTTATCCAATTAAACAGAGGTAATTTATTTATTGGCAACCTGTAACTGGCATCCCACTGGTGATTATATTGGGTATTCCTTCCAAAATTCTGAATGTTTGTCCACACGGAATCCTTCCAGTTTTCATATCCTTTCGGGTCCGTTTCTCTGCTGACTTCTCCTTCAGGCTCATCGATTACAGCTCTGTTTCGTGCATTAAATTTTATTTTTATCGACCGGGTCAGGTCATAAGTAAGTCTGTATTCTCTGTCCCATAGGAAATTTTTATCATAGGTGGGTAAATATTTAGTGTTGGGATTATTTATACTTCTGAATTTAGTAGCATTATATCTACGATTAAAATCTGTTTTAAAAATAAATGAAGAAGGATAATAATTGAAATTAAAATCCTTAATTATTTTCAACCACTGTGAATTAAAAATACCTCCTGCGTTTTTAAAAGGTTCAATTGTTTTGGGCCTTGTGTTAAAAGTATAAATTAAACCACCATTAAATTCTTTCGTTTGATCATATTCAGTATTAATATCTCTCATAAAAATCTCATTATAAGAATAATTAAGAGAAAAGTTTGAAAGATCATAAATTTTTGGTTTCCCCTGGTTTTTCGGTTGTACATGAATATTGGTAAAGTTCAGACTCTTACGCATAGTATAATCCTGAGTCATGTATTTTATTGAATCTCTTGCGGATTTATCATCTGCTGCATTCAGGGCATCATCCAAGAGAATATCAGGATTTAATGGATTATACTGTGGAGTAACAAATCTTTCGGAAAAGCCAAAATACATGGGAATATGAACACCAGATTCTTTAGAAAAGAATTTTCCCAAATTCAGGTTTGCAGAAAGGTCGTATTGAGAGACAGTTTCTTTGCTTCTTTCGTTTACTTTTTTATCAATGCTTCCAAAACCAGGAGTACTCATGTTACCCGACAAATTAACATTTCCAAAATCAGCCAATTGGGTAGACATTCTACCTCTTGCAGCCCAACCTCCATCTTCTTTAAAATCAGTAAGTCTTAATTCATTAAGCCATATCTCACCCGATTTTATCATTCCATCATCACTGGAGAGGATATTCCCCTGTTGATTGGGATTTCTGATACCCAGCATAATTGTACGTATATCACTTAAATTAGGATTACCCCTTACACTAATTCGGGCATCACCTTTTACAATACTATAGACTGTATTCACCGACACATTAGAACCTTCCTGCTGCATCACCTTATTCCGGCTGAGTTTCAAATCGGGCAGATCTTTCAGGTTTATAATCATTTGGTTTTTCCAGACACTATTTCTGTCATCTTCCAGGTCATTATTATAATTTCCGGGTGGAGTAACGTCGAGGGGTATTTCATACTCATAATAATTGTCTCTGTAATCAGTTCCGATCCGGATAAAAGCAGTTAAGTCCTTATCATCCAGAATCTCATTTTCCACTGCCTCAGCGTGCGCAAACATTTTCAGTTTTTTGTACTGTCTCACATCAAGCTGAACATTTTTAAAAACAGCCCTTGCATCGCCATCTTCCAGATCTTCCACTTTAAGAACAATGGCCTGTTCGTTCAATTGCCGGAGTTGGGGATTGGTTGGATCCACTACCCTGTCAATTCCCGGAGGTAACACATAATTCACAGGATTTTTGCTTGCATTTTCCTCAATATTTACGGATGATATATTCAGGACTCCGTTGCTGTATTCAGGGGCAGATGTAGACTCCCCGGGCTGGTTCAAAGCTTTGTCATATTTACGCCATTCTCCGCGTACCAGGTTTAATTTTGCAAAACGCAAAATAACAGAATCTCTAAATCCCCTCATAAACATTCTCATAAAACGAATAGACTGAAAATCTCTGATGTTCCCAATTGTTTTATCTGGATTTCTTACAGGTATTTTAAACTGGTACCATGAAACAGACGAATTTTCACCATTTGCAAGTTCTACTGATCTGGTAACTTTATCTGTAATATAATTCTGGCCCACATTCATTTTATTTGGGTCTAGTTCTACCTCATACTGGTAATAGTTTTCGTTCTCTGCCAGCGTATTATCCTGGTTAATGTCTTCCACATCCGGGTTATTTTTTCCTGTAGTAGGATAAGGTTCGGGAGACTGCGCATCAGTTGGTGAGTTGCCCTCCAATCCATTGTATTTTTTATATCTCTGAATAATACCAAGTTGCTGTTGATCATAATCTTCGCCCCTGTAATAATGATAGTTATCTCCTGAGGGATCCACCTCCTCTGCAGCATTACCAAACAATTGCTGGTAAGTTTCTGTAGAAAGCACATTTTGAAGGGTATCCAGATACCAACCAAAGAAACTTGCCTCATCTTCATCTCCTAATCCATCGAGCCCCACATCCTGGTATTGTCTGGCCTCGGGATCATTTGCAAAGGCATTTACCATAGACTGTGTAAGCGGAATACGTCCCCAACTGGTTGTATCTACCATATCAACCTCACCTGTAGTAGGCAACCCGTTTTCAAAGGCTTTTCTTGAGTCTTTAAGAATATCTTCAGATACATTTCCCAGGTTAAAATACAACTTGCCCTCATTCGTATCAGAAGTATCATAAACAAATGGGTCCATTAACCAAAACTCAATATATTCTACGTTTGACTCCTCGAAGTCAGTTGTGGCTATCTCCCGCATTACTCCACCCCATCTGGTTTCTGGTTCTTTGAGCGATCCATCCTCATTTAATCCTTCAGAAAAACCGACTTCCCCGTCAGGTTTATATTCATAATTATAGGGCCCCTTCTCATCGGGAAAGTAGGCAAGGTTAAGTACTTGTATAGCAGCAGGAACATCATTAGGATTATCTTTATTCGGGAAAAGTTCTTTTTCGTAAACCTCTCTTACAAAATGGCTTGATCGCTGATCAGGGTTGCTTTTCAGGTGCTGAGGCATGCTGGAATTGCTTTCTCTGAGGAATAAAGGATCAATATGATACCAGGCCAGTTTTGCCCGGTTAAAATTATAAAGCAGCGTATCATTAAGCTGAGCTTCCGGGAAGATATCTGTCTGACCTTGTGGAGTACTTGCCAGTACCCATGCGGCAGGTTGTTTCATGTCAATTGCAGTTTCACTTCCCTCAAAATCATCAATATATGCTACTCCCTCTTTCTCAATAGCTCTTGAATGGCCGGGAATCAGGTGGGCAAACTCTCCATCGAATGTTATGCTTGATTGTTCTTTTGTCTCCAGAAAAGGTAATTTATCTACCAGCTTTGTAATAAACTGAGACTCAGTTCGGTAAGTACCATTAAATCCAAGAATTGTGTTCGAAATAGGCTCGTTTCCGACCATAACTTTTTTAGTAAGAGGCCGTTCTGTCAAATTTAAAACAGTGGCACCCAAATTAAAATCCTCGGAAATATTATAATTAAAATGTGAACCAACCAGTGTTTTCATTTGCATATTATAGGTTGACTGACTTTCCAGGGAAATTTTTATAGGAGTTTGTGATTCCAGCAATCCTTCGTTTAAAATTTTCACCCTTCCTAAATTATAGTCAACAGTATAATCCACGTTTTCCGTTAGTTTTCGTCCTCCTGCTGTAACCACTACAGAACCTTCCGGAATATTCATTGCATTGAGAGGAATCTCCGAACTTGAAGACGACTGAAATTCCCCGCCCAGTTTAAATTTATTCTTTTCTGCAATTTGTCTGGCAATGGTAAGAGTTGAATCGTACAGCTCTTCAAACACATATTTATCTGCAATACTAGAGCTTTTAAATTGTTGCCTTAAGTAATCCCCAAAAGGTTGAACAGCCGGGAAAATTATTTTCCCATTGCTCTGGTCTATAGTAATTCCGTCAATAAAATCAAACCTACCATCCGGAGAGGCATCATTCTGAGAATTGACATTATCAAGATTCAATACACGCAGTAAAAGTTTGTCTTTCAAACTGCCTGCAGGAATATAATTAATCTCATTTCCGGTTTTATCATCCTGATAAAGCACATTTAACCTGAATCCTTCTTTATTAATCTGGTAAGCGTTAAATGAATAGATATTTTTCATCATCAGCCTCCAGTTAGGATAATCCGGTGTAAAACTTGTTCCCTTTAAAAGTTTCAGAAACAAAGCATCAGGAGCATTGATACCATCAGTAGAGAAATCACCTACTTGAAAAGTTTGTCCGCCCGCAGTAAATTCAAATGCTACAGCTAAAACTTCATCATTTCTGAGAGGTGATTTCAGAGAAATATAACCTAAGCGGCGATTAATTGTAAATTCATTGGAATTCAACTTACGCGCATTTTCAAGTTTAACATAATCCTGTCCGGAATAGAATCCTTGAGATTGCCATTGCTGTAAAACATTTGTAGTTTGACTGATATCTCTTACTCCGCCCAGGGCGGTCAGGCTATTATACAGGTCATTAACCTCATTATCAGGGTATGTTCCGGTTATGGGCTGGATAAGTGCATCATTTCCAATAATATTCTCAGGATTGGATTCTCCCAGGTCCATAAAAGCGATCACGTTTCTGCTATCTTCAAAGTTACTGGTTCTGTTTGTTACCCAAACTTCAACCTTCGAAATGTTAATATTGGATTTAATAACCGGGAGCTGACTCAGTGCTTCGTTATATTTTTCTCTGAAATGGTGAGCAAGAAAAAAGTGTCTGTTCTCTTCATATTCATCAGCCTTAATTTCAAACTGCTGTGTCTGCGCCCCACCTTTTACTTCAATCACTTTACTTTCACCTTTTTGCTGAGAAAAGACACTGGTCATCTCAAGATTTCCGAACTTCATTTTTGTTTTTAACCCAAACAAGCTCTGGCTACCACTAATCAGAGAGCCTGGAAGAGGTAATGAAACATTTCCTGCTTCTACTTTCTGAAGAATTTCATCCTCATTGCCTGAATATTCTAACTTGGTCTGATTTTCAAAATCAAACGTTGCCTCTGTATCGTAAGTAATACCTAATTTTATTTTATCCCCGATCGTTCCGGAAACATTCATCTGAATTTTTTCCTCAAAATCAAAAGTTGTGGTTTTACGCAATTTCTCAGAAAGTTTGGGGTCTTCCACCTTATTAATATTCACCCCAAAAATTAATTCGGCAGCTCCCTGGGGAACAATATTGATGGTGTTGCTTCCAAATATTCTGTTAAAAGTTTCTCCTCCTAATTTTAACTGGGGTATCAGGCCTCCATCACCTTCAGCAGTCTCACCCCTGGCCTTTTGCCGCCAATAATCTCTTACCAGCTGTTCAAACTTATAATCCCAGTATTGATCGCTGTTTAAATGGGCAGGCGGACGAAAATCAAATTCACCTACTTTTTGTTTTAAGATATATTCATCGGCAATGGGATCGTATTCAAACGTAGATTTAATATTCTCAGGATTATTCAAAAAAAGCGGTGAGTCATATTTTTTTGGGAAGAAGGAAAACTCATCCTGGTCTTCAAATTCATAAGGTAGCTTAATCGTGTCGTTTGAGGTTATAGAATCAGGAGGGTTCACGGGTTCACCGTAAAAACCAATGTGAGCTTTTGCCGTAAAAGAAAAAGCCCACAAAGTCATGAATAATAAAATCTTTAATCTATTTTCCCCTGAAATTTTCAAATTTAACTCAATGTATTAAAGTTCCTGTAAAGCCTTTTTAATAAGGTCTTCAACTTTTAAATCATTACCCCTTCCTAAAATCTTATCAAGCACATTTCCCACTTTTTTCTTGTTGAATCCTAAAGTTACTAAAGCAGAAAACGCTTCATCTTTAATTGTATTGTCTCCTGAGGAAATTATTTCTTCTGAAATTCCTTCTTTGCCTAATTTATCTTTCAGATCAACAATGATCCTTTGCGCTGATTTGGCTCCAATTCCCTTAATTGACTTTAATTTATTCACTTCTCCATTTATTATAGCATTTGTCAATTCTGTGGGATTCAAAGAGGAAAGCATCATACAAGCAGTATTTGCCCCAACTCCGGAAACAGATAACAGCTGCCTGAATAGCTCCCTTTCATTCGTTTCAGCAAAGCCATATAAAAGATGGGTATCTTCCCGAATAATTTCATGTAGCAAAATCGAGACTTCTTTCTTTTCTGAAATCTGGGAATAAGTATTTAAAGAAATATTTATAAAATAACCTATTCCGCTATTCTCAATAACAGCATAAGCTGGCGTAATTTCTTTTATTTCACCCCTTATAAATTCTAACATACATTGGTTTTGGAGGGCTAAAATAATATAAAATTATTGGTTATATGAATTTTTCAGAAATAAAATAGATATGAAAATGAAAGGACTGTTTCATACTCATATTTTCCATCTCTAATCCCAAAATGCTATACTTAAAAATAAATGCGGAGGAGGAAAAATTATCATTTGGAAAATAAACAAAATTTTAAGAAACTGTTTTGATTTTATTTAAAAATTTTACATTACCAAATTTAGAAGGTTTTATTTTACCAGCTCCGTCCTTTAGGGCGGGGTTTAGGTTAAACCTGATACTCATCCGATTTCTATAAATTTTGTATTTTAATTTACAAAATTTATAGAAATCATAGTTGGGGTAGGCATTTAAAACACCCCGCCCTAAAAAACGGGGCTAGGAATCACACAAAACCATTTTATTGAAGTAAAAAAAAAACAAAACGGTTTTTAAATATCTGAGTTCTGGTAAATAAGCAATAGTAAGTTAAAATTCTCATAAATAATCGTATTTTTGAAGTCTGAATCATTGCATCTCTTTACATTATGCGAATAGAAAAAGATTTTTTAGGATCCAGAGAAATACCAGAAGAAGCTTTATATGGAATTCATGCGCTCAGGGCGAAAGAAAACTTTCCTGACCAAACCCCGTTTCACACAGAATGGTATAAGTCAACAGGACTGGTTAAGCTTGCCTGTTATGAAACTTATGAAAGGTACAGCAAGGCATTGTACAAAAAGTATCATAATAAAAAAATCCCAGTAAGAATCATACCGGAAAACATCATAAATGCCTTAAAACAAGCAGCTGAAGAAGTTAGTGAGGGTTTACACAGAGATCACTTTATAATTCCTGCTATGCAGGGAGGCGCCGGCACAAGCATAAACATGAATATCAATGAGATAATTACCAACCGGGCCCTGCAAATCATGGGCAAACAGCCTGGCGACTACGAATCAACAGATCCAATCGAACACGCCAATATTTTTCAATCGACAAACGATGTAATTCCAACCTCTTTAAAAATAAGTATAATTCAATCATTACAGAATCTGGAAGAACAAATTAACAAGGTCAGGAAACAAATTGAATTTTTAGAAAACAAATACAGAAACGCTTTAAGAATTGGTTACACGCAGATGCAGGAAGCAGTTCCTTCATCATTCGGAAAATTGTTCAGCACTTATAACGAAGCCCTTTCAAGGGACTGGTGGAGAGTTTCCAAAGCCTTTGAACGTATAAAAGTTGTGAATCTAGGAGGGAGTGCTATTGGAACAGGCCTTACCGTTCCTACATATTTTATAATGGAAGTTGTTCCATCCCTGCAAAGGTTAACAGGATTACCAATTACGAGAAGCGAAAATCTACCGGATACTACAAGTAATCTGGATGCCTTTGTTGAAATTCATGCAATTCTTAAATCTCATGCAGTCAACCTGGAGAAAATAGTATCTGACATAAGATTATTGTCTTCAGATCTGAAGAACAACAAAGAAATAACGATTCCTCAGAAACAGGTGGGTAGTTCTATTATGCCGGGAAAAACAAATCCTGTGATTCCTGAATTTGTAATCAGCAGTATGCACAAAGTTTATTCAAATGATTCCCTGGTTTCCGGCCTGAGCGGACAAGGAAACCTGGAACTTAATGCGTATCTTCCGGTAATAGGACATGCCATACTGGAAAGTCTGAAACTACTAATTGCTGCAAACTCAACCATTGAGCTGAACCTAATTAAGGGCATGCAGATAGAAACAAAATCAGCGCTAAAAAACTTATTAAAAAGTCCGTCAATCACAACAGCGCTTACCCCATACATAGGATATAACAAAGCCGGCACCCTGGCAAAGGAAATGAAGAAAGAGAATCTTGATATATTCGAAGTCAATGATAAATACAAGTTTCTCTCAAAAGAAAAAATTGAAAGAATCTTATCGGAAGACAATCTGTTAAAACTGGGATTCAGGATAAATGATCTGTTGGATTAAAGGATTAAAAAAAAAGAAGGTTTTAAATTATGTCAAAAGGAAAAGAATCAAAGCCCCATATAGGAATTTACGGAAGGAGAAATGCTGGTAAAAGTTCCCTGATCAACCATCTGGCAACACAAGACATAGCAATTGTCTCAGATCATGCAGGTACGACAACTGATCCGGTAAAAAAATCATTTGAAATTACAGGCTTTGGACCGGTTGTACTTATTGACACAGCAGGCATAGATGACACGGGAGATTTGGGAGATAAAAGAATTGCCAAAACATTGTCTACAATCAAAACCATTGATTTGGGAATTCTTTTAATCACAGAAAATACGTTCGATAAATTTGAAAAGGAAATTATCGAACGTTTTGAAAAAACATATACTCCTTACATCATTATCCACAACAAATCGGATATTAAATCCTTAAAACCGGATTTTAAAAAACAACTTAAAAATGAATTAAGCACTGATATTATTGAATTTAATACGATCAATCCGGAAAATACTGATGATGTAATTGATACAATAAAAAAGACCATTCCGGAATCAGCTTACCGAACGCCATCCTTAGTAGGTGATCTGATCTCTTATGGAAGCATTGTAATGCTGATCACCCCAATTGATATTGAGGCTCCGGAAGGGAGACTTATTTTGCCCCAGGTTCAGGCCATAAGAGATATCCTTGACAATGATGCGGCAAGTATTGTGGTAAAAGAAAGGGAAGTAGATGCATTTTTGCAAAGAACCCGGATTAAGCCTGACTTGGCAATTACTGACAGCCAGGTGTTTACTAAGGCTGATGCTTCAATTCCCAGAGATATTCCCTTAACAAGTTTCAGCATTGTACTGGCCAGATTTAAAGGTGATTTTGAGAGCTATCTCCAGGGAACTCCCAAAATTTCTAAACTAAAAGATGAAGACCGGGTCCTTTTACTTGAATCTTGTACTCATCATGTTTCCTGCGACGATATCGGAAGGGTAAAAATTCCCCGCTGGATTACTAATTTCACTGGTAAAAAAATTAATTATGAGGTAGTTTCCGGATTAAACGAGCTGCCTCGTGATATTAAAGAATATTCGCTGGTAATTCAATGCGGAGGATGTATGATTACTCGTAGGCAACTGATCAACCGCATAAAACCAGCCATTGAAGCCGGGGTACCTGTAACCAACTACGGAATGGCAATTGCTTACGTACAAGGGATCTATAGCAGAGCTGTAGCTCCTTTTCTGAAAGAAGAAACTGACTCACTTGATTATCTTTAATTCTCAAATAAACGGAATAAAAAAATAAGCCAGTACGAAAGATACTGGCTTATTTTTTTAGGTATTTCAAACAGAACTAATTTTTTTCACTAACATCTTTTTCAATCCAGTCGGAGCGGTCAGGATCTTCAGGCGGAGTTACTTTTTCAGGTGGATTCTTTTCAAGTTGTTTCATCAAAACTTCCACTGCCTTTTCTAAAGTTGGATCCTGTCCTTTGGCGACCAGATGAGGTGTATCAAACACCTTTATATCCGGGTGTACGCCGACCCCTTCAATGATCCATTCTCCCTCTTCGTTAAAAATACCAAACCTTGGTACAGCAATGTAGCCGCCATCAACCAGGGATGCATTTCCTGACATACCGACGAGTCCGCCCCATGTACGTGTGCCTATAAGCTTTCCAAGATTCTTTTTCTTGAAGTAATATGGAAAAGCATCGCCTCCTGAAGATGAGTAATGATTAATAAGCATTGCTTTAGGTCCGTCATGAGCAATAGCAGGAGTTTTTGAAGGTTTTAATCCTCTCCTGTGCCAGTAACTGAGCGTTTCTCTGTCGAGCAATTCGGTCATCATATCTGGAATAAAACCACCTCCATTATATCGGTCATCAATGATCAAACCCTGCTTATGATGATATGCATACATTCCCCTGAAAAGCTCACGATTCCCTGCAACAGATGTGTTTGGAACATGTATATAGCCAAGTTTTCCATTCGACATTTCTTCCACCATTTTTCGGCGGGTTTCCACCCAATCGAGGTACATTAGTGAAAGCTCACTTTCAATAGGTTTAATCTCATAAGTTCGCCCCCCCTCTTTTGTAGGCTGATCATTTACAGTAATTTCGATTACTTTTCCAACAGTATTTTCCAGGTATTTATATGGATTTTCACCTGTGGTAACCTCTTCACCTCCAATGCCAATCAAATAATCTCCTTCCTGAACATCAACTCCCTGAACTGTCAGAGGAGATCTCCGGTCGGGGTTCCAGTTTTCACCCGCATAGATTTTTGAAATAACAAATCGTCCGGCTTCCCTGTCGGGCTTTAACTTAGCGCCCAGCAGTCCTGTTTCCACGCGATCAACTCTTTCAAAATCACCATAATTTACATAGCAATGCCCGGTATTGCTTTCTGCAATCATTTCTCCAAGGAGATAATCGAGATCTGCCCTGTGACTTACATGAGGCAACAACTCTTTATATTTTTCACGAACATTAATCCAGTCTACATCATGAATATTTTCCACATAAAAATAATCACGGAAAATTCTCCATCCATCGCGGAATATTTGATTCCATTCTTTTCTGGGGTGAATTTTCATTTCCATTTCACCCAGGTCTAATTTTCCTTTTCCTGCCTTCTGTCCGGGAGACAAGTCAGTAATTCCATAATCCGAGCCGGAACGATAAAGAATATGCTTATTGTCGTCAGCCAAAACAGCACCTCTCACGCCGGATAGTATTGTCTGATCTTTCTCTATGCTTATTGAAAACATGTGCAAACCGTCATTTGTAGCATACAAAATACCATCATCAACAGCGTTGAGGTTATAATAATTTCCTGCTTTCATTGGGAACGCTGTAATCCGGTTATTGGTATTATCAAGATCGATATCAACCGATACCTCATCTAATTTTTTCTTTTCTGCTTCGCTTTCGCCATTATTACCGGGTTTAACCTCATCACTTTTGTATTCGAATAACTTTGGGCTTTCATTAGTCAGAGCCAGGGCATAAATCCTGGTTGCATCGTTATACACATAATTAAATTCAAAATCTGAAAATGAAAGGTTGAAGTCTCTTTTTGAAAGGAAATAAATATATTCTCCATTCAGCGAGAACACAGGGGAATTATCATCAAACACATCATTGGTTAACTTATGATTCTCACCGGTTTCTATGTTATACACCCAAACTGCATCATTCCCGTTTTTACTGCTTTTTGAATAAGTCACCCACTTAGAATCAGGAGAAAAACGAGAATCCCTTATTTCATGTCTCATTGCATCTGTTATGATTTGTTCGTCACCAGACTCCACATTCAATAGTTTGACTTTCAGGGTCCGGTCGGAATAAAGGAGATACTTTCCATCCGGGGACCATTTTGGTTTATACTTCCACGCTTCAGAGTTAAAAGTAATCTGCTTTGGTTCAGCGTCTTCCTTATTTTCCAAAAGATATATCTCATATTCTCCTGTTTCATCTGAAACATAAGAAATATATTTTCCATCAGGTGACCAGGCCGGATAAATCTCGCGAACTCCCTGGGTTTCTGTTAAATTTCGGATCATACCGTTTTCCTTCGGAACAGTGTAAATATCACCGCGTGCATCAAAAATGGCGCGATTCCCTTTTGGTGAAATATTCTGACTATGAATATCTTCCTTTACATTTTTATAATATGGAATAATATTCGGGTTATCAAAATTAATATGAATTGTCAGTTTCTTGTTTTCATTGGTTTTCAGATTATATTTGTAGAGATAACCTCCGTTTTCATATACAACTTTCCCATTAGAACCGGAGGGCCACATTACATCATACTTTTCATGATGAGTAATCTGTTGTATTTTTTCACTTTCCAGGTTATAACTGTACAGATTCAGAGTTAAATCACGGTCAGACGCAAAATATATCTTATTCTCATACCATACCGGAATTTGGTCGGTACCAGGGAAATCGGTTATTTTCCTTGATAAATTTTCTTCGAGATTGTATATCCAAAGATCCGCCGCTCTTCCACCTTTGTATCGTTTCCAGGTCCGAAATTCCCTGCTAATTGGAGTATAGCATATTTTTTTGGCATCCGGTGAATAGATTCCGAATCCTCCTTCAGGAATCTGTAGAGGTTCTTCCATTCCGCCTGTAATACTAATCTTGAAATATTTTCCATTGCGTTTCCCGTAGGGTGTACGATTCGCTCTGAAAAGCACATGTTTGCTATCGGGAGTCCAGTCGAGGGTAATATGATCAAAACCACCTCTTGGGGGCATCATACCAACATCGTTATAGTAAGTTAATTGTCTGGGCTTACCTCCATCAACAGGCATAATATATACCTGCCTGCTCCCCGAATATTGTGCAGAAAAAGCGATCCATTTCCCATCGGGAGAAATCTTTGGAAATAATTCCAGTCCTTTATGAGAAGTCAGCCGCTTGGCTTCTCCTCCATTTGCGTTAACAGTCCAGATATCTCCTGCATAAACAAAGGTTATAAGATTGTCATTGATATCAGGAAATCGTAATAAACGTGCATTGTCTTTTGCATGTAGTGAAAAGATCATAGCAATAAAGACAAATCCAGTTGTTAGTAAAATTTTAAATCGGTTACACATAAGTTCGAATTTTTTAGGGTCCTTAAAAATGTATAGACTATAACTTTTATCATTCGATTAACGAGAAATACAGTTTCAGTTTTCAGATTCTGAAATTTACAATTTTTTTAGTTAGAGATAAAGATTTACAATGAATTATAATTATATTAGTTTTATTTATAGAATACTATTTCTAAAATAAAATTATTGAATATGAAATATATAGGAGCTCATGTAAGTGCAGCCGGAGGTGTTGAAAACGCAGCGGTAAATGCCCACAAAATAGGTGCAAAAGGTTTTGGTTTGTTCACAAAAAATCAAAGACAGTGGAAAGCAAAACCTTTAAGCGATAAAAATATTAAGAAGTTCAATGAATATTGTGAAAAATATGGTTATAAGAAAGGCACAATACTGCCACACGATAGCTATCTGATTAATTTAGGACACCCTGAAAAAGAAAAACTGACCAAATCAAGGAATGCTTTTAATGTGGAAATGCAGAGATGCGAACAACTTGGTATTGACCGGCTAAATTTTCATCCCGGGAGTCACCTCAGGAAAATATCTGAAGATGAATGCATAAAGATTATTGCAGAATCAATAAACCTGGCACTGAGTCATACCAAAGGAGTTACAGCAGTCATTGAAAACACAGCCGGACAAGGATCTAACCTGGGCTATTCGTTTGAGCATCTTCGAAAAATTATCGATTTGGTGGACGATCAATCAAGAGTTGGTGTCTGCATTGATACCTGCCATGGCTTTGCTGCAGGATATGATTTTGCTACAGATGAAGGCTACGAGAAAACATGGGATGAATTTGAGAAAGTTATTGGTTTTTCTTACCTGAAAGGAATGCATCTCAATGATGCCCTGAAAGAACTGGGAAGCAAGGTAGACAGACACGCCAGCCTGGGGAAAGGGATGCTTGGGGAATCTGCTTTCAAAAGGATTATGAAAGACAAAAGACTGGAAGATATTCCTATGATCCTGGAAACGCCGGATAATACATTATGGGAGAAAGAAATAAAATGGTTGTATAGTATAGCAAAATAATTATATTTAAAAATAAAATGTTTGTTTTGCCTTGCTTTAATAATTTAGTATTTAATAAGAATGATAACATCTTCAAAATTTGGTGAAGACTAACTTCTAAATAAAACCAAAAATTTCTGAAATTAAATTTCCGATTGAACAATAGATTAATATTATTTGTGTGAAAAACAGTTAGTTTTAATATGGTCAAATTACTTAATGAACATACAAAAGAACTTTATATACTGGATATAAACGATATCCAAATAGAATCTTTAAAAGTTTTGTTAAATAAATATGGATATAAAATAATCACCATAAACAGTACAAACGAGCTAATTGAAAATCTTGTCAACAAGGAACAAAACGAAGGTTTAAAACACACAAAAAGAAATGAGAACTCAGAAATCCATTTTCTGGAAGAAAATATTGAAAATGCAGAATTACGCTCTTATTTTCATAATTTAAAATATACCATTCATTGGTTAGGTAATGTCCTGGACCAATTTAGGATCGGTTTTTCGATATTCAATGCACATCGTCATGTTCTGTTCAATTCTTCATTCATGGATTATATTTACCTTGATTCAAGTAATTATAAAAAATTCAGGGTTGGAGATACGTTGATTTTAGAAGACAGAAAAAAGTTCAAAAAAGAGATAAACCAATTATTAAAAGGAAAAAAAGAACATGCTAAAATGGAAATCCATAGTGTAACCGGTGAAAGCAAAAAAATCACCCGATTAATTTTTAATGGTTTCCGTGTCAATATTGAAGATTATGATTTCATTGTAGGATATTTCACACTTTATAATGAACAAAGAAACACCTACAATGAGATAATGATCCACGAACTTCATCACCTGGTCAATCATCTGCTAAATATTCATAATCTGAAGGTAGAAAAAAACGATTTACCTTACAATTTAAGCGAGAGCAAACAAATAGAAAAACTTACAAAAAGAGAAAAAGAAATTTTAGAACTTATTTATAATGGATTTACAAATCAACAAATATCAAGCAAGTTGAATATTAGTAAAAGAACTGTAGAAACTCACCGGGCAAATATTTTAAACAAAACCAAATCCCATAATACTGCAGACCTTATTAGGTATTCTATTGAACATAAGCTATTCAGCTAATCATCAGACAACAACAAAACCCCTCCGTATAAATACGTAAAAAACAAAATATCCGTATTATACCCCTTTTATGGCTTCTGCTTCCAGATTATTTTTACAAAAAAAATTATGAGGGACAGGAAAAAAATCTTTTTACTGGATGACGATCATTCAAATCTGGTGATTGCAGAAGAGACACTTAAAGATTTCTCCCATGTGACTTCATTCACTGAGCCATATAAATTATTGAAAAAAATAAAAACCCAAAGTCCGGATATCATCATTTCAGACTTAATGATGCCTGAAATGGATGGAATAGAACTACTTAAAAAAACAAAATGCATAAACCCCAAAATAATATTTGTAGTTCTTACAGCTAATAGTGATAGAAGACTTAAAACTAAAGCAATGCGAGAGGGAGCCGATGGTTACTTGTTTAAGCCCCTGAATATAAAAACCTTTCAAAGCGAAATTAACTTCATAATTAAAAATGTAAAAAAGGGTAGCCTATGAAAAAAGAAGAACAAAATTTATCGAACCTGTCAAGCTCTTCATACCTAACGTTTAAACTAGGAGATGAGGTATTTGGAGTTCATGTAAGCCAGGTTCTAAACATTCTTGAAATGACAAAAATTACAAAAGTTCCAAAAGCTCCAAAATATATGAGGGGTGTAATAAACCTAAGGGGAATGGTGCTTCCTGTAATTGATACAAGGATCAGGGTTGGATTACCCGAGGCAGAAGACCAAAAAAACACCTGCATTATTGTAATGGAACTAAGTGTTGATGGTATAGATTTTAATGTCGGAACTATTGTAGATGAAGTATTGTCTGTTATTGAAATTTATGAAAACCAGACAGAACCACCACCCAGTCTTGGAAATAATTACAAATCAGATTTCATAACAGGGATGGCAAAAACAGATGAAAACTTTACCATGATAATTGATATGAACCGCCTTTTCTCTGCCGGAGAGATTTCAGAACTACAATCAAACAAAGAGCAAAATGAATCAACAGAGGAAAAGAAAAAAGAAACAACAGAAGCAAAATAATATTTAGAAATAAACCTATAAATCATTAATAAAAGAAATCACATTATGAAAAGATTAAAAGACATAAAAATCGGTCCACGCTTAAACATTGTTTTAAGCACTACTTTTTTAGTAGTAATTATCAGTTTAGGTCTGTACACTCTTAACATTCAGTCAAACAGAATACAAGAAGAAACAGATACCAGGATGAATGAACAGGTAAATGATTTAAACAACTTCATTGAAGCCGAAATAGAAAATAACCAGGCAAAAACGAATAAAGCGCTGGAAACGGCAGCTTATATATTCAATCATACAGGTGATCTGGAAATAGAGAAAGGTAATAAAATTACAATGAGGGTTATTAATCAGAACACCAAACAATCGCACTCTGAAAACCTTTCTGTTTGGAATCTTAATGGGGAACAACTTCAAAAGAACTATGAGCTGGTGAATCAAATAAAAGAAGTAACCGGTGCCGATGTATCTATATTTCAAAAAATTAACGGAGGTTTCTGTCGTATAGCAACTACAGTAGAAAATGCCAATGGTGAAAGGCAGGTTGGAACATTTATATCATCAAATTCACAAGTAGCAGAAAAGCTACAAAGTGGCCAGGTATATAAAGGAAGGGCCGTAGTGGTTGACGAGTGGTATCTTACAGCTCAGCAGACCATTCGAAGAAACGGAGAGATTATAGGGATCATTGGAGTAGGAGTGCCGGAGAAAGACCTTGCAGGTTTACGTAAAATATTCAAAGAGAAGACTTATTTTGAAAACGGATACCCTTATCTGATCAACAGCGAAGGTGATGTAATCATTCATCCAAACAGCACCACAGAAGGACAAAACCAGGCAGATAAGGAATTCATTCAAAAAATGTTTAATGATAAAGATGGAGAGGGAAAGGTTGAATATATGTGGGAAGGAGAGCCAAAATTCCAGTATTACAAATATGTAGAACCTATAGATTCCTATGTAGCAGCAAGTATTTATGAAAAAGATTTCATGGGAGTAATAAACCATACCAGGACAGCTATTTTAACAGCTATTTTAATTGGAATTGCCCTTTTTGTTTTAATTATTACTCAAATAAGCAAAACTATCAGTCGTGGTTTACGTCGTGGGGTTGACTTCGCCAAAAAAGTGGCAGATGGAGATTTAACCGCAACCGTAAACCTGGATCAGAAAGATGAAGTTGGAGAAATGGCAATGGTTTTAAACCGAATGGTTGTTAAAATAAGAGATGTAGTTGAAAATGTAAGCCAGGGTTCAAACTATATTGCTTCAGCCAGTCAACAGGTGAGTTCAAGTTCGCAGGAGTTATCCCAGGGTTCCTCAGAACAGGCTTCCTCTGTAGAAGAAGTATCCTCATCAATGGAAGAAATGTCAAGCAACATTCAGCAAAACACTGACAATGCAAATCAAACGGCCAAAATTGCGAACAAGGCGGCTGAAGGTATGGAAAAGATGAATGAATCCAGCAAGAAAAGCTTACAGTCGATAAGAGATATCTCAAATAAAATCACTATTATAAATGACATTGCTTTTCAGACAAATATACTTGCATTAAACGCAGCAGTGGAAGCTGCCAGGGCAGGAGAACACGGCAAAGGCTTTTCAGTTGTGGCAACCGAAGTAAGGAAGCTTGCTGAAAAGAGTAAAGAAGCGGCTGATGAAATTGTAGATCTGGCAAACTCCAGCGTAGAAGTATCAGAAGAATCGGGGCAAATAATGGAGGATCTGCTGCCTGAAATAGAAAAAACAGCCAACCTTGTACAGGAGATAAGTGCTTCTTCAAATGAACAAAACAATGGAACCGATCAAATTAACAGCGCCGTACAACAATTAAACCAAGTTACTCAACAAAATGCTGCTTCGTCTGAGGAATTGGCTACAAGCGCTGAAGAATTATCCAGCCAGGCCGATCAGCTTCGTAATGTAGTCTCCTTTTTTAAGGTGAGTGAAAAAACAAATAAAACCCAGGGTACAAAATTTGTAAAAACCCATGAGAAGAGCCATCAAAAAGAGAAAAAAGAAGCACCTGTTTCCACAACAAATACGAATGTTCAAGGATCAGAAAACAATAATCTAACTGCAACAAAGGCAAACAAAGCGAAAAAGGAAGGCGTTAATCTGAAAATGTACAATTCAAATACTGATGATAATGAATTTGAATCTTACTAGGCTATAAATTGTCCCCTTTTACAGAGTTGGATAATAACTGCTCTGTACATGTCACTCTGGTAGCCTGCCGCTGAATTATAATAATAGTTCAGCGGCTTTTTTATTGTCTGAACTCCAGACCTTAATAGTTCATGCTTAGGCTAAATCCTGGTTAATTCAAATTAGCTTTGCAGGTTAGCCTTTGGCAAGGTAAAATAAAAAGTGGTTCCTTTATTCTCTTCACTTTCAAAGCCAATTATTCCCCCATTCATTTCAACAAATTCTTTACAAAGCAGAAGACCCAGGCCTGTTCCTTTTTCTCCCTCAGTGCCTTTGTTTGAAAACGTTTCATCAATCCTGAATATTTTTTGCTGGTTTTCCGGAGAAATACCCGAACCATTATCTTCAATAAAAATCTTAACGAAGTTCTCTTCAATTAAGTTATAAAATCTCACAGTTCCTCCATCTTGGGTATATTTTATAGCATTAGAAAATAAATTCCGGATTGTTGTGGTAACTGAATTCATATCTGCATAAATGAAAACATCAGGTTCAATATTGTTTTCAACATTTATGTTCTTTTCATCAGCATTGGGTTTTAACTGAAAAATAGTTTGCTGAATAATATCATATAGTTCAAGGTTAGCTGGATGCAATTCAAGCTTTCCGGTCTGAGCTCGTGACCATTCGAGCAGATTAACCAACAAATCATAACCACGCTGTGATGCTTTATGTATGTCGGATACAAAAGTTTTAATTTTCTCTTTTTTCATGGAATCCCAATCATCCAGAAGCAAACCTGAGTATCCCAGAAGATAATTAAACGGATTTTTCAGATCGTGTGCAATAATAGAAAAGAATTTATTTTTGGTAGCATTTAAAGTGCGTAGTTCTTCTGCTTGTTTAGTCAGTGACTCCTTCTGGTTCTGTATCTCTTCATTTTTTTCACTCAATAAGTAGTTAGCCTTCTTTTGTTTTTGTTTTTGCCTGTAGATTATTACAAAAAACAAAAGGATTATTACCAGGCCGGAGATAAAAGTATAAATTAAAAAGCGCTGGTTTTTCATCATTTCCTTTTGGAGAGCTTTTTCTTTCTCCAGCTTATCTATTCTTAACTGTTTTTTTTCTGACTGGTATTCTGCCTCCAGTTCTTCAACTGCTTTTGTTTTTTCTTTGCTGTATAAACTATCTTGTGTTTCAATATACAACTCAGCCATGGCAAGTGCCCTCTTATAATCTCCGGCTTTTTTATAGACATTCTTTTGTGTTTCAGCATTGCTGTTTAACAACGGCATTGCACCAATTTCCCGTGAAACATCAATGGCTTTTTCTCCCTCTTCAATTGCCTTTCTCAGGTAATTTTTTTTCTGTGTTCTTGTTTGGGCTGTTTTATCAGCCATTGCCATGAACAATTCAGATAAGTTTCCATGAATAGATGCTATTAATTGCTTATTATTGAACTTTTTAGCAATATTCAGGGATTTGTTATAATACTCCATTGCTCTGTTATAATCTCCTAAACTTTTATTTACAATCCCTAAATTCTGATATGTATTTTGAATCAATTGCTGAAGGCCCAATTTTTCAAAAATTTCCGCTGCTTTTTGATGATATTTTAAAGAATTATTATAATTATTCTCTTCTCCATATATAACACCCAGGTTATTATATGCATATCCCTGCATAGTTTTATTGCCAATCTCTTTATAATCTTTGGCTGCTCCTTTCAAATATTCTTTAGCACGCTCTAAATTATTTTGTCTCCAGTGAATTATACCAATATTGTTATTACAGTCGGCAATTCCTTTCTTATATTTCATTTTTCTGAAAAGCATTACCGCTTGTTGATATTTTTGGATCGCATTTTTAAACTTTCCAGTAAAAAAGAATACTGTTCCCTGGTTATTTATTGCTTTGGCAATTCCCAGCGTATCATTTACCGAACGATAAAGCCTAAGAGCTCTGTTGAAATGTATCTGAGCTGAGTCATAATTTCCCCGGTTTCTGTAAAACATTCCAAAATCCTGGTGTACTTTTCCTTCTGCCTCTTTATTTTTTAAAGCTTTTGAAACCCTGATTGCTTTTTTATACATAATAACTGCGGAATCAGGTTTAATGGAAGTATATTTTTTTGCTTGTTGTAGGTAATAATCTATATGAGTTGTATCCTGACCTTTACGTATAGAATATGAGTTGATAGTTAGCAACAGGAATAAAACAAAAACAGGAAAGAACTTAAAAGTCCATAATTTCATAATAAAAAATAATTTCCAGGTTTAGAGAATCTATCCAAATAGCACACAAATTATAACTTTTTTTGGAAGCGATCCAGATTCAAAGTGAAACAAGTTTATCTCAGTTGGTGTTTAAATTCAAATTATAAAAAAACAATACAGGTTAAATATAAAAAGAATTTAGCAGACAGGATAAACAAAAAAACAACAAACAAATACCAAACAGCCTCCCAAAAACATTCCTAATCAATATATTCTATGACCAATGCGGTACGACAAGGCAGATAAACATTAATCAGGTTCCGGGCTTTATTCTGTTTGTCCTGGAAAGTAAAATAATTCTGCCTGGGTTCAATTCGTTCAAAGCCACTGTATTTTGAATGATCAGAATCAAGAATTAACTGGTATTTTCCAGCCAGTGGTACCGGAATTGAATAATCTTCAACTGAATTTACAGGATGAAAATTAAAAAGAAACACATAGGAGTTTCTTCTAAAACCAACTATTTTATCATCATTATGCAAAAACAATAGTTCAGGATAACTATCCTTCCATGCTCTCTCATTAAGATGCATCATATCTTTGTCAAATTCAGCCAGGTCATGATATTTTAATTCGTCATTGTCTCTAAGGCTCCACTGTCTTCTGCTGTAGAAATAGGACCAGTTGTTTCCTTCTCTTGGAAAATCAACCCATTCAGGATGGCCGAATTCATTTCCCATAAAGTTAAGATATCCCCCATCAGCAGATGCAAAGGTAGCCAAACGTGCCATTTTATGTAATGCTATTGCCCTGTCGATAATCAAATTATGGTCAGCTTTATGCATACTTGTGTACATCTCTTTATCAGCAAGTTCAAAAATTAGCGTCTTTCCCCCAACCAGCGCCTGGTCATGACATTCCACATAACTAATTGTTTTTTCTTCTGCTCTTTTATTTGTCAATTCATGCCAAAGGGCCTCCATATTCCAGTCCTCATCTCTCATATCTTTCAACATTTTAAACCAGTAATCTGTTACGCCCATTGCCTGCCGGCAGTCAAATCCACAACCACCCTCGTCATAATTATACGCCAGTCCGGGCATACCGCTAATATCTTCAGCAATGGTAATGGCCGAAGGTTTCACTTTATGAATTACTTTGTTTGCCAAAGCAAGATAAGTATATGCATCTGTGTCTACATACTCGTTGAAATAATCATCATAAGAGGTAAAAGTATATCCTACTCCATGATGTTTATAGAGCATGCTTGTAATTCCATCAAAACGGAAACCATCTATTTTAAATTCATCAATCCAGTAGCGGCAGTTAGACAATAAAAAATGCAAAACCTCAACTTTTCCATAATCAAAAAGTCTTGAATCCCATGCCATATGTTCCCCCTTCCCTCCTTCATGAAAATACTGATAATCAGTTCCATCAAATTTAGAAAGTCCCTCGACCACATTTTTCACCGAATGCGAATGTACAAGATCCATTATTACAGAAATTCCTTTGCCATGAGCCTCATCAATCAAGTGTTTTAATTCCCTGGGGGTTCCAAATTTTGAGGAGGGGGCATAATAATTAGAAACATGGTAACCAAAAGAACCATAATAAGGATGTTCCTGGATACCCATCAGTTGAATGGTATTGTAACCCGCATCGACAATTCTCGGAAGTATATTTTTTCTGAACTCGTCATAAGATGCTATTTTTTCCTCTTCAGAAGACATTCCCACATGAGCTTCATATATTTTCCGGAAAGGAAAATTTACGTTATAGGTTTCATTTTCCCATTGATACTTACTTGTCCATACCTGTGCGCTAAATATCTTAGTTTTATCATCCTGCACCACTCTCCTGGCATAAGCCGGTATACGATCGCCTTCACCTCCATTCCAGAACATTTTCAGTTTGAATAATTGATATTCTTTAATGGCTTCCTCTTCCATGATCAATTCCCAGTCACCTTTTTCATTCAATCTTTTCAGGCGGTACTTTTCCCTGCACTCCCAATCTGTAAAATCTCCAATAAGATATATTTTTGTTGCGTTTGGAGCCCACTCTCTGAAAATCCACTTATTGTTCTTAAAATGCAGTCCGTAATACTCATGAGCTGAAGCAAAATCCTCCAGGATAAGTTTCCCTTCGGTCAACCGTTGCTCTGTTGATTCAGTTTTTTCTTTTCGTTTTTTTATTTCTCCAAGATATGGAGACAAATAAGGATCGTCCTGTAATTTTATTCTTTTCTTCAAAACAAGTAATTTTACTATTGGTCTTATTTTTAATATTTAACTACGAGAGGCCGCTTTAACATTTTCTCGTACAAATCTATATATGACTGGGCTGTTTTGGATAAGCTGAATTTTTCTTTGCTCTCTTTCATTATTCTTGACAAATGTTTCTCTCTGATCTTTTCGGGTTGATCATAAAATTTAACAGCTTCATTAATGGCCCATTCAAGCCCTGCGCCATCAAACACTTCAAAAAGGAAGCCATTCCCGGTATTTTTTTCTAAATCGATATGTTTCACTGTATCATGTAATCCTCCTGTATCAAAAGCAATAGGCAAAGAGCCAAAAATAGATCCTATCATTTGCGGCAAGCCACAGGGTTCAAATTTCGAAGGCATTAAAACGAAATCACTTGCAGCGTATGCCTGGTGAGAAAGTTTCTCGTTAAAATCAACCACTGCTACCCGGTCATAAAAATCATGAAACCTGACAATGTCTCTAAAAACTTGCTGATAGCTACCATTAGCTACGAAGACCACCTGCAGGTTTTTATGATAATATTTAGAAATTACGTTGTATAAAATATGTCCGAATAAATCGCAACCTTTCTGCACGGGATCCAGCCTGGAGGGCCAGAAAAGTAGAGGAGCATTTTCATCTATAATAAGGCCAAGATTTTTCTGCAGTACTTTTTTGTTTTGTTTTTTAGCTTTTAGAGGATGTTTTTCTGTATAATTCATTTCCAGGTTTGGATTATCTGCAGGATTAAAAATATTATCCGGAGCATTGGTAATACCGTAAGCAACATCGGCATGTATCTTATTTGTAATTTCAGTTCTGATATGCGGAGGAATAAAATTATGTCTTCCATCAGCTATCTCTTTCAAAAATTTTGGGCTCACCGTATTAATGAAATGAGCTGCAAAAATTCCGCTGGTCAGCAAATCAACCGGATTCGTTTCGCGCGACTCTTCGTAATTATGCGGAGGTCTCATGAAATAGAGGTACTTCCAAAACTCTGCTGCATCAATTCCCCGATCTTCTATGTGATTTAACAACAGTTTGCGAGTATGTATGTTATGGATGGTAAACAGACACGGGATTCCCCTACGTCTTGCCATAGCAGGTATCAGTCCAGTCATCCAGTCATTGCAATGAATAAGATCAGGTTTTACAAAAGGGATAATATTATTAATCATTTCCCTTTGAAAGGCAAGAGAAAGATTTGCAGCCTCGCCGCCATAACCACTGTAAATGGTATCTCTATAATAAAAAATCCTGTCTTCTGCTAAATGCAGTCTTGATTCAGGAAGCTTTTCCTGGAAAATTCTAAGCTCTTCATCAATCAACTGAGCAATATCTATATGAAACATTTTACGATAATGGGGAAGCGCCACATGGATATCAGCACCCAGATCATATAGTTCAGAAACCAGTGAAGCAGAAACATCAGCCATTCCCCCTGCCTTGGCATTTAAAACATTAGCCATATTCCCCATACCTTTAGGCAGGTAGGTTATCTCAGGAGTTATTATAAGTATGGTAGGGTTTTTTCCTTTCTTTTTTGACATCTCTGTTTATGGTTTAAAACAAGCATTAAAAGATAATAATTTCAGTCCTGGAATAAAAACGGATTTAATAAAAATAACAATTCCTTAATGCCTTTTAATTCGAATAATCTACAAATTATTTAACATGAACTCGACATACCGAAAACATGTATATTGCTGTCATTCAGACAGCCCTGGTTTTTAAGCTGAACCCCGGCCTGAAGGCCAGGGGGGGGTTGAATACCAGGATCTTTAGCTTTCAGCTTTATATCTCAGTTTATTTATGTATTCGAATTCTGACACTCGTTGTTAACACCTTCCAAAACATTCAATCTAAATCTCCGCCCAGGTAATTAGTCCCGGGATTGAATCTTTCCAAAGTTTTTCGTGTGGAACTGCTCTGACAGTAAACCCATATCTGCCAGAATATTCGCAGTTTATCTCTGCAAAATATGAATAGTTACCGTTTCCTTTGTTCTTATCCAACGTCATCCTCACGGTTTTGGAATTTTCTATTTCGTTGACAGCATCAACCGGGCCATAAAAAACTTCAAGTTCAATAAGTTCAGGATCAATATCGTTCAGAAAAACATTGGCTGTAACGACAAACTTTTCATCAACTCTCAGTGAATTCAGCTCTTTATCTGTAACAGGTGTATCAATCTTAATTTCATGCCAGTTATTTTTTAACTTAAGAAATTTCTCAGTATTCTTTCGACAATCACTGAAATCCTCTTTCGACAAATCTTCATAATATTTATAAGCAGGGATATACGTATATTCTTTGTATTCATTAACCATCCTGTAACTTGAAAAACCAGCAAGTACAGTTTTAATGGATTCCTTCATCATATTTACCCATTTTTCAGGTACTTCACGATTTTTGCTTTGATAATAAAGGGGGATAATTTCATCCTCAAGAAGATGATACAGGTTCTGGGCTTCCTTATGATCCTGATAATTAAGGTCGTGGTATATTTCCCCTTTCCCAATAGCCCATCCATTTTTGCCATTATATGCTTCATCCCACCATCCGTCCAGAATGCTGCAATTAATGACACCATTTAAAGCAGCTTTCATACCCGATGTTCCGCTTGCTTCTCTTGGGCGCCTGGGATTGTTCAACCAGATATCCACTCCCTGCACCAATCGTTCAGCAATAAACATATCATAATCCTCAAGAAAAACTACTCTTTTATTCAGTGCTTCATCTTTAGTAAGGTTATATATCTCTTTTATCAGTTCTTTACCCTTATTATCCTGTGGGTGAGCTTTGCCTGCAAAAATTATCTGAACAGGATGTTCGTCATTGGTTATTAATTTTTTAAACCTTTCAAAATCTCTTAGAATTAAAGTAGCTCTTTTATAAGAAGCAAAACGTCTTGCAAATCCAATTGTCAGTGTATCATTTTCAAGAACATTAGCTGCCCGTTCAATTTCGTATGCAGGTGCATTTTTTGCTCTCAAAGCTTTTTGCTGACGTTCCCGGATTGTTGCAATCAGTCTGTATCGTGCAGTCTGGTGTGCATGCCATAATTCTTCGGGCAAGATACTTTCAATATTTTTCATTTCTCCTCCATTCAGGATACTTGTATCCCAACCACTCCCAAGGTATCTTTCAAATAGGCGGGCAATTTCTTCTGCAGCCCAGGTTGAAAGGTGAACCCCATTGGTTATATGGCTGATGGGTATCTCATCTTTTGAATGATCCGGCCATAAATGGTTCCACATATCCCTTGATATTTTCCCGTGTAATTTGCTTACTCCATTAGCATAAGCTGCTGTTTTCAATCCAAGAATTGTCATTGAAAGTTCTGTTTCACCATTTTTCCGCTCTGCAGCCGGCGGAAGTTGAGCAAGAGAAAACACATCTTCCGGATTTAGTTCATAATCATCCATAATAGGCTTCAAATGCTCTCTGAGGAGATCTAACTTAAAAGACTCATGGCCTGCTGGCACAGGTGTATGCGTAGTAAATATCTTTGTTCTGGCTGTAATTTCAAGAGCTTCCTCTTTAGACAAACCTTTATTCTGCATAAAATAATTCAAACGCGTAATGTTCAAAAATGCTGCATGTCCTTCATTAATATGACATGCTCTTGGTTCATAACCCAATTTATGCAATGCATCAAAACCTCCTACTCCAAGAAGAAGTTCCTGGCGAAGCCTGTTTTTCCGGTCTCCACCATATAACTGAGCTGTTATTTCCCTGTGTTCAGGTTTATTTTCAGGGACATTGGTATCCAGGAGGAAAAGCTTTGTTTTTCCCACTTTAAGAAGCCAAACCAAAGCTTTCAGGGTTCCATCGGGTAATCTCATCTCAATAGAGACATTGTTCCCTTCTTTATCCCTTGCCCTTTGAAGTGGCATATACTGCAGCATATTGGGTGGATAAGATTCTTCCTGCCATCCCTCGTTATTCAAATGTTGTCTGAAATATCCTTCTCTGTAGTATAACCCAACACCAATCAGACACATATCCATATCCGAGGCTGTTTTTAAATGATCACCTGCTAAAACACCCAGTCCACCTGAATATATACGAATACTTTCATGTAAACCATATTCCAGTGAAAAATAGGCTATACATTCTCCATTGGTTATTTTATCAGTATCGCTCCATATCTCATCCTCAAATTGTTCTTTTACCTCAGCTAAATGACTTAAAAACCCTTCGTCCTGCGATAGTTCCTGCAGCCTCTCCTGTGAAATATTTGAAAGCAAAGCAATTGGATTTCGTTCGCAAGTGTACCATAAATTAGGATCCAATCTTCTGAAAAGATTTTTGGCATTCGCTTTCCATGTCCACCAAAGGTTGCGGGAAAGAGTCTCCAGAAACTGAATGTTTTCAGGAATCCTTGGAGCCACATTAAATATTTTCAACCTGTTCATTATTAACTTATTTAAGTAACATCACTAAGTTCCAATTTACAGCTTTTGTATTATAAAATCGATATTATTCATCAATAAATTTATATAAAATTCAAAAACACTGAAAATATACCGAAATAAGAAGATTAAAGTATTACCCTTAGAGAAACAAAAAACCGGAAAGACCCAGAAAAAATATTTCAGTTTTTTCTGTTTTGTCAATCCGGTAATATTAATTTCTCTTTAAATTCAGGTTTTCAGGATACTGTTAAGTGAACCCATCGCATTAGGAACCCATTCTTCACAATCCGGATCTACACTCCATTGTCCATTGATCACAAATTTGTATTCGAACTGCTTCTGACGGTCAAGGAGCATGACTCCCTTGTAGTTTCCATCATTATTTCTATCGTTCAGTTTTTTGTTAGGCTCCCAGCCGTTGAAATCTCCTGCCACAAACACTTCACTTCCCGGTTCTGCTTTCAACTGGAAAGTAATTCTTTTCTTCCCTTTGTTAGAATTTTTCTCCATAGTTTTATTCCTCCACTTAAAAAAAACAAATAATTATATGAATCTAAACGCAAGTTATGAAATATTTCATATACAATTCAAAAATATTTTTATTTAATTCATAATGAGTTAAAAAAAGATTATTTTAAGTTTAAATAATGTGAATTAGATCTGAGGTAACGTTGATGGCATTTATTCTCAATGATTTTCTAAAAAAACGAATAACGATAAAACGATAAGATCCATGAAACCACCTAAATACAAATTTAAACTTTTGTAAAAGAAAAACCGGGAAAACCAATCATATCATATTTAACAGCTCAGAAACCCTGTATAATTCTGTAATTCCCCATGCCTGTGCATAACATCCTTTTTGATCGTGGGGATAATCACCATCCAGAATTTCCGGTATCTGATTTATACAACCCTCGTTCAATAATTTAAAAGAAGTTGATAATATATCTTTTGCTTTATTCCTGGCCTTTTTACCATAAACCATTACTAATGCTTCACAGTAGGAGGGGAATGGCCAGGTCCATGCAGTACCATTATGATAAGCAGGCTTCCTGGAAGTATCTTCATTACCTGTATATCTTCCACAATAAGGATGAGATGCATTATTAATTAATTTATTATCAAAATAAACAGGAAGTTCATACGCCACATCCCTGTCTGCAAGTGTACGTATGGCACCGGGAACAACCAACTCCGTGCAGGCAGACAAAATTTCTCTGCATACCTCTTTTTCTTTAATGGCATTAAAAGTTACAGCAAACAATTGATTTGGTCTGATATGATCATCCTTCTTCCCTTCTGAGGCAGGTTGAAAACCTTTTGTGTGTAGACAATCCGAGAGATATTTACGGTTTTCTGATAAAACTTTATTTGATCTGCTCTGAATTAAAAAATATTTAAGAATAGACTCGCTCACTTGTTTTGAAAGCTGGTTCCACTTCTTCTCTTTGGGATAGATTTGTTTTAACAGTTTCAAAGCATAATACCATAAGGATTGTATCTCTACCGGATAGCCCTCCCTGGGTGTTCCTGCCGGGTAATTTGTATCCATCCATGTAAAATGAACAGGACTGTATATCAGAGCACTTTCATCATCCATTTTTATTCCGTTTGGTGTTCCTGCTATATAATTTTCAGCAATAGATTTAAGAACCTCCTTTAGTGATCTGCCATTACAATTAGTTTGAAGTAATTTCTCATTTTTATTTTTCATCAGTTCTCCAACAGCAACAAAAAACCATAACGGAGCATCAGATGTATCGCGGTTCGATGTATCTCCACCCCTGATAACATTAGGCAGAGTTCCTTTGTCTTCAAAGGATGCAAATTCTTTTACAATTTGTTCAGCCTCCCTTAAAAATCCAGCAGCAATAATCCCTCTCAAGCAAATTAATGTATCTCTGCCCCAGTCAAGAAACCATGGGTAACCAGCTATGACAGTTTTATTGGTATTCCTGGTTACGATAAATTTTCTCATGGCGCTTTTTAAAACATTCCTAGGATCACTCAAAAGGGGCAATGATTTAATGTCAGAAGAAAGCTTTTTCATTTCACCGGGTTCAAATCTTTTCTCTCTTTTGGTCTGAGCGTGTGCATAAATGAGTGCTTCCTCATTTGCTTTCAAATAAAACAGAAAGTAACCAGGACTATATAAATCACTTTTATCGTCCATTCCTCTTTCTTTATCTACAGTATGTGAAACCATATACTGCCATTCATCCTCCCTGATAAATGTACCGTTTTCCACCTGCAGTATTAATCTGTTTTTATCGTTTGTGAATAAAAACCCGGTACCATTATGTTTCACCTGCTTAGGCCATTCATTTTCAGGACCAGCATAGGCTTTTGTTAGTTCATGATGATTGCGGCTTTCAATATCCGGCCTTAGAATAATTTTAGCCGCTTTATCTGAAGGAGGCAAAGGTAAATCTTTATTTTGAAGCCTTTTAATCGTCATATTTAAAAGATTCTCATGCTCATCGAATTTAAAAATGAAGGAAACCGGAATAAGACATCCTTCTCCGGCAGGCATTTCAAAATAGTATTCTGTTGTATTTCCATAATGCTCAAAAGTTTTCTGGTATTCGTGAACCATATCTCTTGAGAACCCCTGAAAAACAGTCCAGCCTCTGAAGCGAGTCAACATTATGTGTTTATCTTCAGGATACAAAGGACTCAAATTTGCAGCAATCAGAGCATCATATTTGCTCTTTAGTGTGGAAAACGCACCTCTCATTGCAGAAATTCCACTCCTGCTGTTGACCATTAAAGAAGAAAGCATGACATCGCTTTGAATTTCTTTCCTGCTGTAACTATTTTTGCTGGCAAATAAATTTTCCCATGCAGCTTTTATTAAATTGCCCGTTCTTTTTATAATTCCATTGTTTCCAAAAACTTCGATTTTCAATTGATAATAAATATTTTCATACAATAACAAACAGGGATTTATCACAGCTACATAATTAGTTTCTCCCAGGAAAAATCCCTCTCCCGTATCTATTGTTTTCCCTTTATTTTTTAACTGGAATCTGAAATATTCAGTGCAGATTATTAAAATTGGAGTATTATCAGGTACAACAACCTGTCTTTTTAAATCCTGCGGATACACCCACTTTATAACTGAAGGAGGTTCTTCAAAATTGTCATAAAAAAATCTATGGGGATCTTTTTTGAAATCCTCAGTTTTTTCATTCACAAAGGTCTCATCAATTTTTTCCTTTGTATTCTCAAACAGTTTCATAATTTGCCTTCTGAGTATTCTGTTTGCTTTTTCCCTCTTAACTCTTTTATTGATATCTCTCTGGTCAATATCTTTGAGATATTCTATATTATTAGATAAAGCAATAATCTGAAGCGGTTTCAGATTAACCCGAAGGTCTTTCCCATTATCTTCATAATTAATACTTTCACCAGTAAGTAGATCCGTATTATCGTTATAAAATGGTTCAAACATCTTCTTATCAATATAAACAGAATTGTTTTCATCAGAAAGATTTGCAATCACAGCCAGTTTATCATTACTCCCTTCTGTATCTCTTAAATAAGCTATACTGTTGCACTGGCTAGTATGTATTTTCCGGGGTTTGCTTTTTGAGTGAAATACATGATGAGTTTTTAACAGGTCATTTATTCTTTTTAAAAACTGAACCTGGTTGCTTTTATTTCCCCACTTCAATGAAGTCATCCTGTGTACATCTATTTTTTCATCAGCAAACCATTCAACCCCGCAAGTAATTCCAAAGGTCCCGGTATCGGAAAGCAAGGCAAGCAAACCATTTCGCAGCTGAGAAAAGGCCTTGGAAACTGAAGCCAACCTGTTGTTATCATGTGTTTCAGAAAAATTGACCAACGGCCCTTTTTCAAATGAGATTCGTTTGTAATATTCTTCCAGATACCATTCAATTTGCGATTGATCATAGTTTTGAAATATCTCTGAATAAGCCCAGTTCATGTTGCTGTCTGTCAATAAAGCTTCAGTTGTCCTCACCTTACCTCCTAATCCTTCCAGGAGGAAGACAGTAGAGGGGTATTCATCACGGACCTTTGCTATAATGTATTTCCAGGTTTCGGCAGGAACCATATAACCGGCATCACAACGGAAACCATCAACTCCTTTACCGCACCAGAATAGAAATATATCGGCCATGTATTCCCATAGTCCATGATTTGAGTAGTCCAGTTCAGAGAGATCACTCCATGTAACACCCCATGCACCAGGCGAGACAAACTTACCTTCTTTGTTCTTTACAAAATATTCCGGGTGATGTATTTGCAATTGAGAAGCCCATCCTGTATGGTTTCCGGGAATATCCATAAATATTCTTGCGTGCCTTGCATGTACCTCGTCAATTAGCTCCTGGAATTGTTCAAGCGGAGTACTTTCTTTATCAAAAACGGCAAGAGCCGGATCTACACTGTAAAAATCAAGCGTGGCATAGGGACTTCCGAAAAGTCCCATTCGCGCATAAGTTGTGGGAACGGGATGTATCGGAAGCAACATAATAATATCAAAACCTAACTCTTCAATTATAAAATCAAGTCTTTGTATTAAATTTCTAAATTTCCCAGATTCTGGTATCACATTAAAATTTTGATCCTTTACGAGGGTTTGATTTTCAAGTTTATCTTTGATATTTGAAATATTTTCTTCTTCAGCAAACAATCGGACAAAAGCAGAATATATTGAATTCCCGGTTACTGTGATAGCCGGTTCCACCTTAATTTGCAGATTTCCCCCTTCCGGCCATACCGGTTCCTTTTCTTCATCGGGCATATAATAAGCTTTGGCCTCAAAGAAACCAACTTCGGTAAGAGGAATTTCAATATAGTAAGTTCTATTATCCTTTCTTGTCATTTCATAATTACCCCACTCCTGGTACCTCCGTGGTATACCTTTTTCAGCTTTTTCAACAATTTCTTGTCTTTTCTTAGCAGGATTAAATAAATTGGTGCGTACATAAGCTTTACCTTTCACAGCTGAAGCCAGGGAGAGTTCAATTTTTAAAAAATCGCCTTCTCTGAAAATAAGTGAATAACCTGGACGGGGTTTCTGCTCAGGATGAATATTCATAAACGCTTATAATTATTTTATTATGAAATACTTATATAAAATTTAAAATAATTTAATATGAGTAAAATTAATTCCAATTTAAGGATAATTTATTAACAGTAATTTAAATCAAGAATAATTTTACTTCATTTACCGGTTTACAATTCAAATGGGCATAATAAATAAATTAGCCTGATTTCTGGGACATAAAAATCAGGCTAATTCATTTATTTTAACAGTTTATATAATTTCTTATTTTTCAGCCTTTATTGTATGTAACATTACTTCCAGTTGTCTTAAATATTTTCGTTTATCGTATTTTGGTGCATATACAAAAACATCTACCGAGACAGCTTTTTCTGTTATAGGGTTATAAAAGGAATAATTGATGAACGGTCCGCCCATAAAATCATTCTCGACTTTCCACAATCCACGGATTTCGGTAATTTTTAACCCATTCAGTTCAAATTGATCATATAATGGGTCAACAATATCTTCAATAACCATGTAAGATTGAGGTGAGGGTCCCGGAACATATCTTTGTGTAAGTTTGTTTCTTCTTTCTTTGATGCTTCCAAGCAGGAAGGTTCTGGTTTTCTCGTAAGGATATTCGTAAACAAGTATATTTTGTGAATAATGTCTTGCTTCTTGCGCAATCCATGTAAAATTAGTAGTATCTTTATCAATAGAGTAGCCTTTGGGAATTACCATAGAAATGCCAAACTTATCCTTCAGCCTTTTAGTAACTCCTTTATTTTCCATTTTTTTATAAGTACTCAGATAATTATTTCTTTCAGCTTCTATAAATTTGTCAAGAATGGCATCCCCTTCTTTACTTAACAAAGTCCTCATCATTTTCTTATTTGGGGCCTGTGCCTGTATATAAGTTTGTGGGCTGGCATATCTGTCTTTATAAACTTTGTATTTTGTTTCAGTATATTTGCTATCTATATCGACATATAATACATTTCGATATCTCATAAACATCTTTTTGAAAGAAAAATGAGGGATATTTATCAAATCAAAAATAGGTTCAGCCTGTGGTAAAATCTGGTAAATTTTACCCAATTTTTCTTTTACAAGACGGCCAGTTTCTCCGTTGTTATAGAGAGAGGTGTCCATTACAACAAGGATCTCACCCGTACTTCCTGTGGAACTGGGCAAAGTGCCTTCAATGTTTTTTGTATTCTGATTGCATCCAACAAATATTGAACCCAATGAAAACAAAAGAATAAAGTTAAAAACAAGTTTCTTCATACAGATAAATTTTAGTGGTCGAGATAAATTTTTAATTTTTTTCCGGGTTTTATATCGGTTTCGTCCTGAATATTATTAGTTCTCAATAGATTTGCGACAGACTCACAATTAAATTTATTGGCGATACTCCAGATTGTATCACCCTTCTGAACAGTATAATAAATAACCCTTTTGTTGGTATCCGCTTCAGCTCTTTTCTGCATCTTTAATTTTTCAGCCTGCAGTTGCTGAACAAAAACTGGATCAACCCAGATATTCAATTTTTGCCCTACTTTTAAATTGTTGTTTTCCAGATCATTCCATTCTCTTATTTCTTCAATAGTACAATTATACATCATAGCAATTTTATGAAAATACTCTCCTTTTTTAACGATATGCACTACTTTTTTCTTATTTGATTCAGCAGGACTCAATTTTTTTTCATTATCATCATTACTATTTAAGGCAATATCCTTATAAATTTTATTTTCATTTTTTAAAAAAGCAACGATCTTATCTTTTGGTAAAATCAGCAAGGCTGGTTCTTCTAAATTAGGGATTACATCTCTTTTATAAACTGGATTTAATTTACGCAATTCAGAAATCGGGATTTCCAATCTTTTTGAGATTTTTTGAAAAGTAGCAGCATAATTTATTTTCAGGGTATCGGTATCAAAAAAACTCATTCCATGATCAATAGGTTTTATATCATGTTTATCCAGGTAATTCATTGCATAATTCACAGCAATGAATGCAGGCACATATCCTTTGGTCTGTGCCGGTAAATAGGGATATAATTCCCAGAATGATTTTTTCCCTCCTGCCCGTTCGATAGCTTTTCTTACGACCCCCGGACCTCCGTTATATGCTGCCAAAGCAAGTTGCCAATCATTATAAGTACGATAAAGATATTGCAGATATTTACAGGCAGCCTCAGTAGATTTATAGGGATCTCTCCTTTCATCAATGTAAGAAGTTACTTCCAGGTTAAACATCCGGCTGGAATGCAGCTTGAATTGCCACAAACCAACAGCACCACTACTTGACCTGGCAAAAGGGTCCAGAGCAGATTCTACAATAGCAAGATATTTCAATTCCAGCGGAAGATCATATTTATCCAGCTTTTCTTCGAAAAGAGGAAAATAAAATGCCGCACGACCTGCAATTTTGGCCAGATGATCACGACGTTCTATAGTATAAACATCTATATATCTGCGTACATATTTATTATATTCAAGCTCTATCGGGGTCAGTTTATTCAGTTCTGCTATTCGATACTCATAAACAAGATCGGGGTATATAGGAATTGAATCATCATCTTTAATTATATGTTCTTTTTTAATTTCCCTTTGGGAAGCATAAGAAACCAGGACAGGAAAAAGAAAAATCAACGCTAAAGTTGTTTTCTGAAAGAGGTTAAAGCGGTTCATTTGTACACTCATTTATCAAAGTTCAAAGTAGCTGAAATATTTTACAAAAATAGCGAAATCTTTCTTTTTATCATAGATGAGGAGCAGCTCCTTTACACAGATTTTTATCGGCTCTCGCTATGTTAAATTCACAGCAATTCAAATGATTCAGTAAAATACAATCCTCCTGTTTCAGATTTGTGATTTAATGAATTGCTAAGTGTCCTATTGTTTTAATATTTTGATGGTAATACCTTAGCAAGAAAGAATACAAAATTCTTTTCTCAGTCGAACCTGTATGTCGCTCAGCAAATTAAACATAGAAGATAAACGAAGAAAGCACATTGGCTTATTCCTTATTTCCCAGTTTGTTATTGCTTTTCTGATCCTGATTTTTATCCTCATCTTTATTCTTGCCGCTGGTAGCATCTTTAAATTCTCTGATGCCTTTTCCAAATCCTTTCATGATCTCAGGGATTTTTCTACCACCAAAAAGCAATAGCAGGGCAATGACAATTAAAATAATCTCCCATGCTCCAGGCATTCCTAAAAGTATAAACGGACTAGTCATAATTTATATCAACTTAATTTTAACTAAAATAATGAATTTTAAAGAATAACAAAAGTTTAATTCTTTCAAAACACATGTCTTATAAAATCATTTCCAATTGCGTAAACAAAGATAGTAAGAAGAATGATCATTCCAACGATTTGCGCATATTCAAGAAACTTCTCACTTGGTTTATGTCCTGAAATTATTTCATAAAGCAGGAACATCACATGCCCGCCATCAAGAGCAGGTATAGGAAGAACGTTTAATATTCCAAGAATAATAGACAGGAATGCTGTCAAGTTCCAGAAAGAATACCAATCCCATTGTGCCGGAAATATCTTACCTATTGTAATAAAACTGCCCACCTCTTTGTATGCTTTTGTTTGAGGTGAAAAAATCAGTTTAAGTTGTTTCAGGTAATCCTTAAAAGTTTGCACTCCTCTTGATATTCCGGCAGGAATTGATTCAAAGAACCCATAATTGATCTTATTTAGCTCAAAGAACTCCTGAACACCCGCCAAAGCAAAACCAAGTACACCTGACTCAGGTACGTTAACTGGCAAGGTGTCTATCCGACCTTCCCGTTCAATAATAAGATCAGCTTTCTTATTTCTGTTTTCTTTCAGCTTTTCTCTTAATTCATCGTAGAAAAACATCTCTTCTTTCTTATTTATCCCAAGAATTTTGTCGCCGGGTTTCAAACCAGCCTCGGCTGCTTCTGTTTCTTTCTGTACCTGTTGCACTTTAACGGGAATACGGGGACTCATAAAAGTTTGATCCTTAATGATTGCACGCATTGATGAAGAAGGTATATGTACTTCTTTCAGGCGCCCGTCTCTTTTTACAACTACTGTTTCAGCTTCATTTAGCAATATTTCTGCATGGATCTTGAAAAAGTTCTCTACTTTCTTCCCTTCCACTGAAACAATTTTATCCCCATCCTGAAAACCTACTGATTCAGCTAAAGAATCAGCCGCAATTCCATATTCAGCATTTTGGGTGGGTAAATATCTATCGCCCCATACATAGAGCACAGAAGAATAAATCAACATGGCCAGGATAAAATTCATTAATACTCCGCCGAGCATAATCAGTAATCTTTGCCATGCAGGTTTTGAACGAAATTCATAAGGCTTCGGGGGTTGATTCATCTGCTCTTTATCCATTGATTCATCGATCATTCCGGATATTTTCACATAACCACCCAATGGAAGCCATCCCATTCCATATTCTGTTTCTCCTTTTTTTACCCTGAATAATGAAAATCCGGGATTAAAAAACAGGTAAAATTTTTCTACTCGTGTTTTAAATAACTTAGCAAATAAGAAATGTCCAAATTCATGTAAAACAACCAGTATGGACAAACTAAGAATTAACTGTGCTGCTTTTATTAATACTTCCATTTACAATTTCTATTTTTTTATAAGGTTTTCCGTGAGTACACGGGTCTCATTATCTGTTTGAATATAATCTTCCAATTTTGGCTTTGCAATATAAGGAATTTGATGTATAGATTGTTCAACTAACTCTGCAATTTGTAAAAAAGTTACTTTTTCATTTAGAAAAGCATTTACTGCAACTTCGTTGGCGGCATTTAAAGTACAAGGCATATTCCCTCCCTTCTCCATAGCAAAATATGCCAGATAAAGATTTTTAAATTTTTCTTTATCAGGCTTTTCAAAAGTTAGTTCAGGATAATCAGTGAAATTAAAACGCTCGAATGAGGTTTTCAGCCTCTGTGAACTACTTATTGCATACAATATAGGGAGCTTCATATCCGGTAACCCCATCTGAGCTTTCATAGATCCGTCTATAAATTGTACCAATGAGTGGATTATTGATTGCGGATGAATAACCACATCAATTTGTTCAGGCTGAAGATGAAACAACCATTTTGCCTCAATAACCTCAAACCCCTTATTCATCATCGTTGCAGAGTCAATTGTAATTTTATTTCCCATACTCCAATTCGGATGATTTAAAGCATCTTTAACAGTCACATTTTCTAACTGCCCGGTTTTCAACCTTCGGAAAGGACCACCGGATGCAGTAAGGTAAATTTTTTCAATTGTGTTATAGTCTTCTCCTGCCAAACACTGATAAATAGCTGAATGTTCAGAATCTACCGGGAGAATTCTTACGTTATTATTTTCAGCCATTTCGATAATAAGTTCACCTGCAACAACCAGGGTTTCCTTGTTGGCAAGAGCAATATTTTTTCCTGCTTCTATTGCTTTTAGAGTAGGAATTAATCCTGAATACCCCACCAACGCAGAAAGAACCATATCCACAGAATCGAGTGCAACTACATCATTCAAAGGTTCTGTTCCCCCCATTACCCTGATATCTGTTTCTTTCAGCAATTCTATGAGCTCATTTTTTTTATCAGCATTACAAACCACAACCATTTCCGGATTAAATTCAGTTGCTTGCCTGGCCAGCAAATCAACATTATTGTTTGCTGTCAAAACATTAACCCTGAACTTGTCAGGATAATCTCTAACAACATCAAGTGTTTGTGTACCAATAGATCCTGTAGATCCCAGAATAGCCAGCCTGATCTGTTTTTCCATATTCCGAAAAAGGTTAGGGAATTTTAAAAGATTATATATTTCTCCGGATCAAGTGGAGTACCGTTTTGCCACAGTTCGAAATGAAGATGAGGCCCACTTGTTAATTCTCCCGAGTTTCCTACTATGGCTATGGCATCTCCGGCTTCAACATGATCACCTACTTCTTTAAGTAATTCGGCATTATGCTTATACACTGTGATAATATTATTTTTATGCTGTATCTGTATAATATAGCCTGTTTTCAAAGTCCAGTCCGCTAAAGTAACTGTCCCATCCAGTGAAGCTACCACCACTTTATTTGAACCGGCAACAATATCAGTACCAAAATGATTTGTTTTAGCTGAAAATGAGTTGGTAATTATTCCTTCCAATGGAGCAAAAAAATGAATTTGAGATAATGCACGATCTTTCGGTTCCTGGTAATCTATTGACAATGCATATTGCTCTTTTTCTTCAATCTGTTTTCTAAGTATAGAGTCATGACGTGAACGCTCAAAACTTACTTGCTGCTGACTGGCTGTTGTATCTTTTTTGTGTATTCTGTCCTGGGGAGTTTCTCCTGAAATAATATTTTTCAGATTACTCAGATATTTATTGCGAATGGCAATTTCCTGTTCAAGTGAATCTATACGATGGTGATTCTTCGCAATATGTACACGGACATCACCCTTAGGATATCCCGGAATAAACTCTTTCAGAGATGTAAAAGCTATCAGCATACTTACAAGCGCTATCAGAATAATAATACCAGTTCCAAAAACCGCAATTACATTCAACCGGCTAAGGCGCATATACCAAACCTCTTCAAAAGTATCATCATTATAGATAATCAGACGGTATTTGTTCCTGAGCTTCTGAAAAATATTTCTTTTTTGTTTATTATTTTCTTCAGCCATTATCAAAAATTTATTAATAACTTACAAAGATAATAGATTTCATTTTCTAAATGAATATTTAAGAAGTAAAACCATAATATTATCATATACTTTTAGTGAAAAAACTAATCAGATTAAATTTCTTAATAGTTTTGGTGTATTGTAAATAATTTTTATCTTTGCAATCGTTTAAGACGAAAAAGACATTCAAAAATATATTGCGGGGTGGAGCAGTTGGTAGCTCGTTGGGCTCATAACCCAAAGGTCGTTGGTTCGAATCCTTCCCCCGCTACTAAGAGGAAGGGAAAGTTTAAAAGAGCTTTCCCTTTTT
>Ga0209925_1000083_pt1 | contig 45621 bp, 46 predicted proteins | sample SalPonR2_A_D1_MG_FD_185702 | JGI IMG/M metagenome (GOLD analysis project Ga0209925, IMG submission 185702) | Salt pond soil microbial communities from South San Francisco under conditions of wetland restoration - Salt Pond MetaG R2_A_D1_MG... ... | reverse complement strand
TGGCGGGCATTCAACTCTTTAGCAGTCCCAAATACATCGAAGGATGTGGCGGGCATTCAACCCTTTAGCAGTCCCAAATACATCGAAGGATGTGGCGGGCATTCAACCCTTTAGACGCTTACATCGAAGGATGTGGCGGGCATTCAACCCTTTAGACGCTTACATCTGACCCATTTCATATCTATGCTTTACCACACAGTCTCAGGATCGTATTTAAACAGCTGGAAGAGGCGAAAGATTGCGACATTGAAGACGCTTTTCGAATGGATTACCGAGTGGGCCAGCGCGTGCTTGCCCTCAATGCCTCCCACGATTCTTCAGTCACGTCTACTGGCCTAGCGGGTTTGAAAGACTTGTCAGGTGATCACGTGGCGAGTTTTTTCCAGGCTTTTCCCTGTGTCACAGAGGAGCTGCGCCTGCCAGAAAAAGAGCGGGTCGGCGAGAATCAGCCAGATCGCCGTGATATCGATGTGGAATTGGAAAGAAGGTTTGGCAGGACAAGTACAACAAGAGGATCGATATAATGACCGTAAGGGTGTTAGGAGTGAGGTCATCCACACCGAAGACAAAACATCAAAAAAAAAATTAAGTTTTGTGTCTTCAACATATCGACATGGCCTTTCCTTTCACAATCATATCGATTTACCAGTTCCTCGCGAAAAATGATGGCACGTGCATTCTTAAAGGAAAAAGGAAATGAACTGTGTGACCTTACAAATCGTCAAGATTTACTCCCCACATCACTTTGAACTATGCGATTCAGCCGAGGAACACCCCCACTGCTGCCGGGATCCAAGTCTCGCCAAGCATCATTCCAGGCCCGCTGGATCTGGAATATGCGGAAGCAATTCCGACCAATGTTGTTGCTGGGACGGATCGGGTCTTCAATGTACAACGGATCAAATTTGTAAGGATTCTCCAGAAATGAGCCCCCTGCAGGGCGGACCTGTTGCTGCTGGTGGACATAATAATAAGGTAAATGTACATCGCCCGCGCCGCCAAGGCTTACACGTCGGTTGGAGCCAAGCGGTGGCATATTTTGCTGATGGTGTTGATGGTGTTGATGATGGAGATGGCTCTGTTGACTGCTGCGGCTAAAGTAGCAGCGCTGGTTCGTGCTTATGCCCATGCTGCGCGGATCAAAATGATTACTGTAGAAATCTAAAAATCCTAGCAGGAGCGCTCCTGTATCCATGGCATTTGATTGCTCCTGTAGGTAGCGCGCAACCATCAAAACGAGCCCATACGAAGAGAGACCCCCAGAGTAAGATTCCATGAGCCCTCGCTCTTTCATGAATTGCTTTAAAACCAACACCAAAGGCCGGAGTGCAAAATTTTCTCCGAGAAGCTTAGCAATGACGCGATTCGCCAGGAGCCCGTTGTGCTGACCACCTTCAATTGAGACGTCCAGGTGCACCCCGTATTCGACTGTCCACCCCATATTTAATGCGACACCTTCCGGTTCCGCTGACAAATCTGCCTCATTCCGACAAGAATGCGGACGCTGGCTTGCAGCTGCCATTTCCGAGTGTTGACCTGAAGCTACCGTTCCTGTCCCCCCTTCGACTGGTGATGTCGGATGTGGCGATGCCGGACTGGGCCTTGGCTGCGATTCCACTGTCATTTTAATCACTGGGATCGCCGTATGCGAAATTATCTTGATACTTGCCGGGTTCACCCAGGATGTGGCTCGCAGCCGTCGAGCTAACTCTTGTTGCCAGGTTTCCTTTATGGCATTGCGGCCCTCCAGGACTCCGGGAGCCTGGGCAGGAGCGTCTCGCCGGACATTTGGCAGACAAATAATGAGATCAACGTCACTAGAAGGCAAAGCCAATCCTGAGACAAAAGAGCCGAATGCTTTCACTTGTGCGCGGGGCCATAGGGACTGAATGACTTGTCGACAGCGATTAATGGCCACCGTTTGCTGAGGGAGACGCGAGCCAGTACATACAGACACTCGCTCGACAAATGCTGCAATGTCATCGCACAAGCGCGAACGGATGTCGAGAGGAATTTGACGCAGAGTGAAGCCAAAGCAGACATGTGCCGATGATTGGCACGGCCCGTTTTCACTGTGCCGAGACCATTCTCTGCCCGCATGGAGTGCAGGAATTTCACACTCAGCCTGATAGGTCGAATTCGCATGAGCCACACCTGGCGTAGAGAGAGATGAATGTGTACAGACGTCATCTCCTCCGAGCGAGACAGATGCCGAAAGCGCATGCCGTGACTGCCGATGGTCCTGTGAAACGTGATTTCGCTGAGGCTGCTGAATCGGATTGATAAGGGGCTGTCTTTCTCCCCACACATGCAGAGGACCAGAGGGATTCCGAGGAATCGAGACTTCAAAACTGCTTCCGGTACGCTTTCCATGAATACAGTTCCGGGTAGAAGTAGCAGCAGCTATACTCAGGACGGGCTTGTCTCCATTACCAGGATACAAATTTTCTATGCCGCCGTTCGCAGCAAAAGGGCTGACCGCACTCAATGCTACATGATGCTGGGAACCTTCTCCAAGCCAAGCTGCTGTAGCTGTGCCATCCGCTCCACCCCCGCGGCCGTCATCACTCATTATCTCCAACTGATGCAGTTCGCTCCTCTGGAGGAATGGATGTTGGTACGGAGGAACATGCTTTGTATGCAAAGGAGCAGAATCAAATCCATACGATGGAAAAGCTAAGCTGTGCGTGTATGATGTGTGTAGGTTACCGCTCCCTGAGGAAATTGCCTCTCTCTGAGCCGCCAGGACCCCCCTCAGCGTGGCAACCTCCGCTTCTAGTTTCAAGCAGAGGTCTTTCAGGAGTGTGTCGTTGGATGAGGCACTAGTTACCGCCCCGCCCTGGCACAATGAATTTTCCGGCGGAATATTTTCTGTGTCTGTCACAGATTCATCTTGTTGACCATCGCATGTCATCGACGACCCGTCTCCGTCTACATCCTCGTATTCTGCAAGGACCTCATCTTTTATCTCGCACTTCCGCGCCATCTTCTGGGTTTCAACCGTCAACGAATTCTTTTCTCTTTCCTCGTCCTTGTAGAAGCACATCACACCTTCATCCCTTTTCTTTTCGTCGTATTGGACGCATCTCGAAAATCCCGTCGGGAGATGTTCATTCCGAGGTTTGGAATTTTCACTTTCCCGCATAACAGTTTTAGACCCAGAGTCCATTTCAATTGAAGGTCCCTCTATCATCTTTATGGATGTGAGACACGGTGGTGAAGACAAAGCGCGTGAAAAATGGCGATCTTCGCCGTCTTTCCTCGCAATCAACTTTATTTTTCCCTGCACGTTAGTGTCACGCAAATCCGCGGTGTGCTTCTGTTCCTCTTGCATGACAGTCCTGTATTCGCCAGTGGCAACGTTACCGGAGAGAGTGACTGTCACTGGTGCTGGATCTGGACATTTATCGCGGCGCTTTTTCTTTTTCTTCTTCACAGTCCCTACCGGCGTGAGAGAGGCTATCGTAGACGTCGTCCCGGCGAAAGGTTGCAGAGACCCATTAATTTTCTTTTCAATGCCTTCTTGCTCGAGCTCATCTAGCAAACGTCGCTGCTTCCAAGATGTCCTCCGCTCCATTAACTCCGCGCGAAGCAAGGCCTGGATGTGACCATAACGCTGCGGCTCGGAGATTGCGTCGCCTAGTTGAGCGCTGAATAGGTCGTCCAGAAAAGCTTCGCGCAAACCTTGATCTTTCGTGTCACCCGTCAATAAGCATTGCAATTTCTTCTGCTGGTAGGGAAGTTGTTGTGTAGTCTCAATCATAAACTTCAACTGACAGCACCACATCTTAAAGGCGCCGTCGCCAACGACCATCTTCTCCTTCTCCTTTCGGATGACTTGGCGGATCACCATGGCCATGGCAGAGAGAATACAGCGCAGTCGAGCCTGTGGATCGGACAAATCAGTGAAAAGAAAGCTTTCCAAGGCCTGACGCTCCTCCGAGTAACCAGAAAAAGAACAAATTGCCACACTTTCTGATGAAGGCTTTCTGGCCGGGCGTTTGCTCCTATCGGCATACCAGCCTTGACAGAGCAAGAGCTCTATTTTATTAGCTAGAAGCTCCCCGATAGAGTAATCTCCTTTGCAGCGAAACCAAGCGGCCTCTCCGAATATTTCGCCTGTGGCCTCTATCTTCGTCAAACCTCCTCGGAGGAAGCCTCCATCGGACGCATCTTCCAGAACTTGGAAAAACTCGTCCACATCCAGCACCAGGTCTCTCGAGAAGAAGCCCGCGACCCGGGATACGGGCTCCTGCCACTGTTGATCCCTTTGAGACATTTGCGTGGATGATGGCCGAAACAACCGCAAACTCGCCGCCAAGGTCTCCCAAGCCCGCCACGTCCTCACTCTCGTACCCACACGCACGGGGTCGCCCCACGCGCTCCGTCGGCTCTCGTCCGGCCGCACCATGAATGGCTCTTCCCGAAGGCGAAAGCAGTCCGCAGCTTCTCGAACGCCATGCTTCATTGAACTACGTGCACTTGTGTTTATAGAAAAGTGATGAATATAATCTTTCGTACCAAACACATGTCAGGTAGATACAATAGGACGTACCACGCATTAGAGCGGCTAGGCCTCCCCGAAATAGAGCGTGTGGCGAGCGCGGGGACAGACTCTGCAAAAATATAGAACTTAACCATACTGGGCCGACGGCCTTGTCGCGGAGGAAGGGCGAGTGCCTTACTGTGAAGGAGGAGGAGGAGGTGCAGGAAGGCTGGTTCGACCACTTGGAGGAGCCGGACTCTCCGTGAGACAGACAGGCCTCTGAACCACGCTTTTAATTGCACCTTGGCATGCATTGCTGCTTTATCTCGCGCCTTATTGCTTGACGCTGATGCCTGGGTCTGCAGATACATCAAACCATCCAAAAGTTCTTGAATCTCGGGTGTGCGCCGTCGCATAGGTTGGGAGGTAGTCTTCATGTTTTTTCAAATGTCGGCCTTCTTAATTGTGTTTCAGCTGTCCGAACGCTTTTGATTCCGTGTGCGCCTCCATATCGACACAAATCCTATTTGTTACAGGATTTTTTGCGTCAATAGTTCTTTAAAACAGACAAATATCACATGAGAAATTCTTCCTCCCCTTCGCCGCCTGCGATGATAATCCGACCCCTGTGCTTCGTTCCACAGTACACGATAGCCAGCCTCTTTGTCTATTTGCGCTGGACGACGCCTTCACGTACGGACACTGAAATTAGGAGTAATTTCGTTGTGGGGGGAAGGGTGGAAGTCACCGGCACTGCTCCTGTCGTGATGGATTACTGGTGAGTGCGGGCTCCAAGAGGGAGGGCGCCTGGGGCTCGCCTGTCGTGGCGGAAACCAAGTCGACCCGCACTGCGCGTGCTGCCGCGATCTGAGTTCTTTGACTCATCTGCAAGTTCTACTTTCATTCTTAGGCCTGGCTGTCGAGCCAAATATGAAAGTGCTCCTCCTATCTATCGTCGCGAGCGCGTTATCCACCGTGTATGGTAAGAAGAGGAAAAGGAAAGATACGGGGGAATAAGACCTGACCTGCAGAGCTAGACATCATCTTGCAAGCTCCAGGTTGATCATAGTATAGCTTTCCGGCTATAATGGAACTTTGGCACCGTGTTGCAAACTTTGAAACAGCGCATTATTGCTTAGTGGTCGTAACTGCGGCTAGTTCGCCTGCCCAGGGAACAACTCATGTTTACTCTCACGTACATTCGTGCACACGATTATGTTTTGCTGTTCAGCTTTCCTGCCAAATTTACCCAGAGGGCTCTCCAATCATCAATCCCTAACTCGGAACGGGTTATTTGGTCACAAGGTGACAATTGAGGTACGGGCAATCTCCTACGTCAGTGAACTCTTTTCTGAGTCGGTCTTTCAGGCCAAAGAAGTTATTCCTATCTCTTGCGTGCACTCGCATCGGTGTGGGTTCAAAAGCTTTATATCTGTAATATGTTGAATTTACGAACACAAGTTTGCCCCAAAAAATCGCGCTTATCCATCTGCATCTCACCACATTTAAAGACGCTCGACGGGAAAACTCATGAAATTAACGTGGAGTCGTACAAGTCTGTTCTTGAGGCGGCCCTGGATGAGGGCATCGAGCTTCCACATGACTGTCAATTAGGCACGTGCCTTGTCTGCGCAGCGAAGCTCATCTCTGGCACGGTGGATCAGACAGGATCTACTTTGGATGACTCGGTCATGGAGCAAGGGTACGCACTTACTTGTTGCTCCTATCCTCAGTCTGACGTGACGATCCGCTCGATCCCGGAAGACGAGCTAATTGATGAACAGTTTGCACGCGCCTAGTTCTTCCCCCTTGGGGAGGAGGATTTACGTTGTAACGATGACGAAACATAGTGAGGAAGCTCCTGAAAACAAACATGCACGCTGCACGCTGTCTCGTTGCAGACATTCGCTTCGGCAACCAGTGCCTACAATTGATTCACTTTCCATTCTTTTCTTTACATCCCTGCCACGTTCTGTTGCTCCCCAAGCCCGCCTTCCGCTAAACGCTGCTTGAGGACACCCTTGAGGAAAAACTCCCCCGCCTTGTAGCTAGAGCGGACTAGAGGCCCGGAGGCCACATACTTGAAGTTTAGAGCTTCTGCCTCCGCTTGCCAAGCCTGAAATTGAGCTGGTGTGATGTAGGCTTGCACAGGCATGTGTCTCTTCGTGGGCCTCAAATACTGGCCGAAAGTAACCACGTCCACGCCGGCTGTGCGCAAGTCCCGCAGCGTGGCTCGCACGTCCTCCGGCCTCTCGCCCACGCCCAGCATGAGAGATGTTTTGGTCAGAAGCTTCGGTGCACGCTTTTTGGCATGCTCCAGGACGAAAAGTGATTGCGAGTAGCCGGCCCGGTGGTCTCGCACCCGTCGCTGGAGTCGCTCCACCGTCTCAAGATTGTGCGCGTACACATCCAAACCCGACAGGGCTACGCGTTCGATGAGACTTGCTTGGCCTCTAAAATCGGGAGTCAAACATTCCACGAGGAGCGTCGGCTTCCGTGCCTTTAATCCTCTGAAGCGAGTTTGTTTTACTTACGATGAGCTGTTGAGCGCAAGAACAGCGAAAATTCTCGCACAGATTTGACTACCTTCGTCCTTACCTGACTGTTTTCGCGAAGTGCTCTGATCCTTGATCTACCAAATCATCTCGGTCAACACTAATGAAATGCGATGTCCGTAAAACCAGTGAGCCTGAGTGCGTGGATGAGGACCCTCGTCCATCACGAGTGCAAACCCGCTATCTTACCTTGTTAACACAACATAATCCAGACCCCATTCTGCGATGGCTCGGGCCACATGTTCTGGCTCCAATGGATCTATTGCCATCAACGAATGGGTGTGAAAAATGAGGTCCGCTTCTGAGCAATACATACTATACATAGATGTTGATCAAGTTACGTTTTTCTCACCCAACGGCGCCGGCGTCCGACTTGTCTTTACAGCACAAAAGCTGCAGCCTCGCGTGCAGGTGTCGCCCATTATCATGATGGTCGCAGTGGCCGTGCCGTCCTTGCCACCCCCCCAGCACTCCCCGATGTTCGGGCAGCGAGCCTCTTCGCACACAGTGGCCAACTTCAGCTTTCGTACCTTTTTTTGCAAGAAAGGAACGACACCATGAGTTTTTTGCCCAAAAGTGGGTAATATTCTCACAAACCCGCCTGCTTACCGTGTTCTTCAATCGGAGATAATTCTCGCCTTCAGCGGGCACTGCCTTCAACCACTCTGCCAGAAAACGAGTGAGGAATACCGTGGATGACGTCAGAGTCTTTTCAATCAAAAGCATCTCCTCCACATTGAAGAACGTACCTGGTTTCGGCTCCGAGCGCTTACGACGTCGTGCAACGGGAAAGGTGGCTTTAGGCACCTCCTTATCAGGCAAAGCACCATGGGTGGGACAAGTCCCAGCGTGCGCAGCATCCTCCTCTTTCAATTTTTCACGTAGCCGGTCAAGGCGGGGGGAGGAGGATAGGTTTTTGGTCGCATATGCCGTGAAAATACTTTCTATCCGCCAAAATGTTGGAAGAGCAGGGGCTAAATATGCTGACTGCTTCACAGCAGGCGATATGCGGGGGGCCCGCACTAGAGCCCGCATTTTACCGGCCAGGACGGGGACTTTTGAAAGAAGAGACTCTACGAGTAAGCAACACCTTGCGAGGCAGCCCCCTGATTCTTGAGATCGCAGTGGAGCCTGTGAGCATCGGCATTGGAGGCAGTGAGAGGGACAAAGGGGCTCCAGCGGGGCACGGCGGGTCGAGACTCTAAGCGGCGACTCGCTGAGCCGCTCGCATACGTCACCGCCCCAAGAGGAAGGACTGTCTGCCGCGCACATTTATCCAGGAGCGTGAGATGGTCAAATAAAACGGCAATGTAACTCTGCCACGCCACCTTATTGGCATGATTTTCATGGGACCTTCTTCTGTCGTTCGCCTTGGGGTCTCAACGCTAAAGCATGATGTCTCCAATCGCCGCGTCATGTTCTCAGCCGGCCGTAGTAAAATTGCGAGAGCCATGTCGTGCGTTCCATCGATTATTGTACAACCATTTTTTCAGCCGACAGGCGACGCATTCCCATCAACGTAATAGCAGCTTCCAGGGAAAGGATGGTTGAAAGTAAACACACGTTGGCCGAGACAATACAGCCTTTCGCATGCGGCGGCCTAAGTGCCTGTTTCGCTAGTAGCATCATCCACCCAATCGATCTTGCCAAGGTTCGTCTGCAGCTCTTTGCCACCCTTAATCCAGGCGTAAAGCGCCCAAGTGCTGTGAGCGTGATTGTCAACCTTGTAAAGACCGATGGCATTACGGCAGCGTATGCGGGCCTGAGCGCCTCGTTGATGCGACAAGCCATCTACGGTACGGCACGAATCGGATTGCACAGAACATTTTCTGATAAACTGGAAAAAAGCACGGGCGGATCTATCCCATTCTGGATGAAGACTCTTAGTGGTATGGCATCAGGAGCTATTGCTGTATGCATCGGAACGCCATTCGATGTGGCGTTGGTGCGCATGCAAGCAGATTCCATGAAGCCTCTCGAGCTGCGAAGAAATTATAAAAATGTGTTTGACGCAATAGGTCGTATATTCACGGAGGAAGGGCCAATGCGACTCTATGCGGGCTTGGCGCCTAATGTGCTGCGTGGCATGTCCATGAATGTAGGTATGCTAGCCTGCTACGACCAGGCGAAAGACGCCATCTCCGCGCACGTGACCAAAGACCCCGACCCCAAAAAGCCCTCTCTGCTCACCAACCTGCTTTCCTCCGCCGTGGCTGGCTTTACGTCGGCTTTTTTCTCCTTACCCTTTGATATGCTGAAGTCTCGTATGCAAGACATGAAGCCAAACGCCCAAGGTAAGATGCCGTACTCAGGACTCGCGGACTGCACCCTGACGATCTTCCGTCAAGAGGGCATCCTCGCTTTTTGGACGGGATTTCCCGCATACTACGGGCGCTGTGCGCCGCACGCCATGATTATTCTTCTGACAATCGAACAAGTGAACAAGATTTATCGCTCTATCTTCCTTTCGCCCAAGCCCGCACCACTTGTCGCGTAGGTCCTGCTGCCTGCCCGGCCCCGATACACGCCGAAGAAGGAAGGAAAGGTCTTAGAACTCTGATCGGGGTCTAGTGCGCGGTGACTGGTTGATGGACACAACCAGTAAGTCAAAGTGGACGCCGAGACGACAAGTGAACAAGGATTCTGAGAGAGAAACTTTTTTACACCTCCCGGTGTCATGTGACGAGAGAAAGTATCGAAGAACCCACGTTCGCGTCAAGGTGGCAATGACGCAGAACGCTTCATGGCTTTTTTGTAAACATTAATCTACAAATGCACACTTGATAGCCAGGGCTGAACGTGCAGCTGACATATCGGGAGGGTGTCTCGGAAGCTACACATAATTAGTGCTGATGCAAACCTCGCTGTGCCAATTTTGTAGCAGGACGAGCAAGAATGAACCATGCAAAGAATTTGATATGCGGGTGATAACGTAGCCACACCTTCCGATAGGATGTAGTCATCAAAAGCTACACGTCGGTTTGAACCTTTCCCCACCAAGCGGAAATATTCGTACACACCAGGATTGCTTTTATCAATACTTGTTTATTTAATCGGAAGTGCTGCAATATTAGTATCAAGTTTCTTGAGACTACCCTCACCGTAATAAAGTGCTCTGCATCATCATAAATCATATGCTTCTTGCTACAGATGGGAACATCTCTATGTTGACGGTCGTTAGGCCTCCTCCCGCGCTTTGTCGCGATGCTTCTTGTGTTTTTTGTGCTTCTTCTTTTTGGCCTTTTTCATTTCCTTTTCAGACTCGGAATCCGACTCCGTATTATCACGGTGATCTTCCCCCTCATCCTCCCCTTTCTCAATTTTTGCTGATGTAGATGGTTTGGCGGTTTCCCCTTCGACGGCGTTTGTGGCCCCTCCGCCGCCGCCGCTCCCGCTTTGGTTGGCCTTGTAATCGGCAAGTTTGTCCTGATATAAGGTCTTCTCTTTCACGGCTAATTTTTGGTACTTCTCCTTCTCCTCCTCATTCAAATTTTTCCAATCATTGGCCAGCACTGTCATAAGCTCTGTCATCTTAGCTTCCGGTTGCTCCGCCCGCAAAGTTGGAGTTTTCTCGCATACATACAATTGATACCCGCTTTTAGGCCGCTTGGGCAAGTCTGGATCTCGCTTCGCGGCCCTGCGCTTTTTTCCTCCATTCGTTTCCTCAGTACACTTTTCTTCGGGTAAGTTGAGCACGGCCTCAAGCGTCGCTTCATCTCCTGCAGCTAACTTAGCAAAGATGGCGGCATGCTGAGCAGCAAAGGCGGCCTGTTTCTGAAATAGCTTTGCGAAACATAGCGCAAGCTTTTGAAAGTCTAGACCATGGCCGCTCCGATCGCCACCTTCTGACATGACACAGCGTCGGTTGATTAGAACCGAGTCCTTTTTTGAGGGGAAGTGGGTGGTGAGGGTATTATGGCGGGTGTTACAGCTTGGCGCGCTTATGATGTATGATCTTCTTGTTGTGGTACTGAGCGACAGAGGCCAAAATGCCCAGGCCCGTGAACAGAGGGACCCAAAGTCTTGAGTTCATCTTACTAAGTGCATGTGCGTGCAAATAAAATTGTGGTTCGAGCCAATGTGTGCTCCTGCGCGGCGCTTCTCGAATATCTTCAAGCCTCAGGTCTTGACTTTCCCGCCCCCGCCGGGGTATCTACGACCCCACGACCCGGCAGTGGCCGCCTTTACGGGCCCTGGTCCATCGGCACGGCGCGGCCTCTTTGTTGCGTCCGATTCTTCTTCACATCGCACCTATGTCCAATTGACATCCCAAGCTTGTCGGTCGGAGTTCGCAGATTGCACAGTGATGCCATCGCACTTGCTCCCATCGCTTCCTCCCAGCTCTTGCTCGGCCCTATCATAGGATAACCTTTCTGCAATAACTTCAATTGGGCACGCCCCCTACAATGAGGCTCGTCCTAACACGTTTTTGAGTATGACAGGGAGTTTCGCGTGCGTTGGTCGCAGAGGAAGCCGCAGAAGTTGTCATGATGGATGAAGATTAAGCGGCCCGCAGTCCTGTACTTACTGATGAATTTTACTTCAACTCTTCTCTCGGCTACTCAGGTATTGAGGTACAAAGTCTGCTTTCATTATGTTAACCGAGGATGATATGGAAGTGAATGACAGTGCAGACGAGGAGGATGGCTTCTCCAAGGATTTTGACGTAATTGAAGATAATCTGATGGTGCTTATTGATGCTCGGCCCCCCATGCTGGTGGAAAATGTCCAAGGCACGGTAGGTGACCGGGGGGTGCGTAGGCAGTACCCGGGGAGGAGCAGACCTCAGGATCTTGCGTCATCTTATAGTAGAAATAAACTTATGTGATGAGACATTTAGCCAATTACCTGGTTTTACTCGTTCGCTCATAGGTGCCTTTGGTGACCGCTTTGGGTATTATTCATCACGTGCTAAAACGCAAAATTATGATCAACCAGCGGGACCATGTTGGAATCCTCCTCTTTGGAGCAGAAGCAGTGGACGAAAAGGGAGAAATTGTAGGCTCTGGAAATGCAAAGTTTTCGGACATGTCCCGCATGAGTCAGGTTTGGGGGAATCAGGTCCATGAGTTACAGACATTAGGACAGCCAACCGCCAAGCGGATCAAGCAAATCGAACGGCTCTGCCATGAAGACACCAATATCATGAACGGGCTATGTCTCAAGCACGCACAAAAGCTTCCAGGCTCTTCTACGTCGGCGGCGCTGCGGGACGGTCTTAGAGCATGTCTTCGGATGCTCGAGGGGCAGTCCAGAAAGGAATTGGACAGTCGGCGGATCTGGCTGTTCACCAATGAAGATGATCCCTCCCAGGTGAACGATCCCAGCCAGGTGATAAAGGACGCTCGGGAAGGAGGCGTCGAGATGTGGGTATGGCACTTCCCTGCGCAAGATGGTCGCGAATTTAACAGAAATAAATTTTACGAGCCCTTGCTAGCTGCACCAACTCGATTTGTCCAGGACGGGTATAAAATAGCCGATGAAAAAGATCCAGGGTATTGTACAAAGATGATAGATGCAGGATCTGGAGATGTGAACTCGCTCCTGCTAGGAGCCCGGACACCTCTATTCAAGAAACGCCGTTACGTGCGTACGAAATTGCACATATCTGTGGATCCACCCATTTCTCTCGATGTGGCATTCTACAAGACCATTCAACGATGTCGTAAGCCGATGCCCGTAAAACTAGCAGCTGTATCAAACAGGAGACTGGCCACCTCCACCAAGTGGATGTGTGAGGACCTAGTGCAGTACGTGGACCCCGAGCTTGACGTAGCATGTGGCTTGGAGTTTGGAAAAGGCGGCGTCACTATTCCGCTACACAGCGCTGCATACGAAATGAAGCAGCGCGTTTGCCAAAGAGATCCGGGCCTGCATCTTTTGGCCTTTCTTCCGGCAGAAGAGTTGGCTTGGGAGCTAAACGTGACCAGCAGTACCCTGATTTATCCAGAGGAGATGGCTCTCAAAGGTTGTACGCGAGCCTTCTCTGCTATCCGAAAAGCCATGCTCCAGCAACATAAGATGGCTTTAGTCCGGCTCCACATCAATGCGGTGTCGTATCCACGTCTGGCTGTGCTCCTTGCACCACCTGCCACGCCCGGTCTGGAGCTGATAGTTCTACCTTTTCTTGACGATTTGCGCGCCATAGAAAGCCCACATTTGGAGAGTTTACCTGCGCTACCAAGCATGGATCAGAAAGAGGCTGCGAAAAGTGTGATTTCACGTCTGGCGATGAGGTGGGAGGAATACTACCAAGGCTATAGCAATCCCGGTTTGCAAAAATTTTATGCCGGCTTGCAAGCCCTGGCCCTAGAGCAATCAGAGGTAGACTGGAATGAGTCGGCAGACGACCGAACATGGCCGGATGAGAAAGAGTTGCTGGGACGGACGGGTGAGGCTATGCGTGGTTTGTGGGAATCAAGCCGCGATCCGGACAAGGTCCTGAACGGCGGGTCAAGTGGAAAACGTAAGTCAACGGTCGCGGGGGTGGATAGGCTTCTTTCTTTGAAAAAAGAAAAAAGGGAGGTGAAAGACTCAGGTAAGGCAGAAAAGGGCCATCATGATAGTGTAAAAAGTGAGTTTGAAGCATTTGAGGGAGCTCAAACAAGAGAAGGACTTTCCAAACTGACAGTAAGGAAGCTCAAGGACCTTTGCCAGGAATTGAAATTGCACGTCTCCGGCAGGAAAGACGACCTCATCGATCGCCTTCTTTCACAAGGGTAGTGGATTATGTTGAGGCGAAAAAAATGTTTAATCAAGACTTACTCCCGTACATGACAGACAAGAAAGAGAAGTATGCTTGTAGAATTGGTCTAAAAATGGCAGTCATGACTCTTCTTACGTCTAAACCGACTTGCAATGTTCAATCAATGTGTTTGACGCAATATGCTTTTATCTCTTAGACAGTTTGGTCCCAAGGGGTTTCTGAACCTTTCCTGGACGGTTTGGTGCTGTGACCAATCGTATGGTATCATTCTTCAATATTCAATGATGCTGCGTACCGATTACAGATAGTCGGTCAATCATTTGTCCGTCACCACCACGTGATTTAGGCTGGATAGTTACTGTGGTGCCCGATGATAGTGTCAGCCTGCCTGTGCACTTAGGCTGTTTCCATGCGCCAGTGTCTGCGAGTGTCGTCCACCCGCTCCGACGTTTTCTCCGCCCTCCCTTCGCATTGTAACGTGGGACGTGAATACGTGTGCTTTTTTGTTTGTGGTTCACTCTCTTACGGCTCCATACATGATTATTCGTTTTGTTTTGCGTAATCATCAGCCTTTGTTCTGGGTCCGGAGCCCGCATTGACTTTTTTCTCCGGAAGGGTTGGGCCATACCAGGAGGTTGGCTCCAACGGCTCGAGAGCTCCCGCGTGGATGCTCGCCCGCCCCATGTCCCCTCATGCCTCAATGGTGGGAAAGCGTTCAAGACCCCCCGTGTTCCGTTGATCTCTTCCCCAGCGCATCTCCCTTCTTCTAGGCGCTCCAGTGTGCTACGCGGTATACTTACGGCTTGTAGAGAGTCATTGTTGAATGATGGCATGCACGACATCATATGTATTGCTTCCTTAGCCACCGGGCAGGAACACTGTCATGAAGTGTTGCTTTGATTGCCTTGAGTGAAATGCTTGATTGAATGGTGTTATGCATGCAATGATGTACATGAACTCTTACCTAGTGGAGTCGAAATGCCATTTCGAGTTTTTTAATGGTACCTGTTCTTGTCCCCTTCCTCGGCCGTTGGTCTCAGGTTGAATATCCACTGCTCACCAGTCGCTCTCTTTACTGCACGAAACGTGTCCAAGAGTTAATGAATGTCAAAATGTGTTCGTGGCTGTCGGCTGCGAGCTTGGTCGCCGCACTGTTTTTCTTGGAGTTGGAGCAAGGAAGGGCATTTCTTTCAATGGGAAATCCGAAACTGGTCAGGAGCGGTACCTCGGCGTGTGGACGTGTGCGTGGTTTTGTGAGCGCGGTGCAATCCGTGCCGCCTCCTAGTACTGCAAGCATAATTTCTTCTTCGTCATCTTTGTCGCAAAAGGCTCCTTGGTCGCCTGATTCCTGGCGCAAATTTACTCCACGCCAAATGCCTGTTTATGACGATGAGGTAAGCCATTACGAATCTGTCATCAAAAATAGCCGGTATTCGGAATTTTCGCATCAATGTAGTGATCTAACGCTGTGTCCTCTTTTTTGATATTGAAAGGAGGAACTCGTGAAAGTAGAGCATGCACTGGCTAAGTCGTCACCACTGGTGTTCGCAGGCGAGTGCCGTCAGCTTCACGAACACTTAGGTAAGAAAGAAATGCATGGCACAGCTTCCATGCTCGTGCACATGCAAAGCCCTATACGTTATCGCTGTCTGATGTCAAAGTTCGATGTGTTCCCACTCGATTGCCATTGAGAAAAGCTTTTAACATTTTACTTATTGGATGAGTAATGTCACCCCTCTCCGGCTGACAGCCAAAGCTGCCATGGGTCAGAGCTTTTTGCTCATGGGTGGGGACTGCGCAGAAAGTTTTAAGGAATTTCATGTCGATACTATCAGAGATACCTTTCGTGTGCTCCTGCAAATGGCACTGGTCCTGACGTTCGGCGGGTCCATGCCCGTCATCAAGGTGGGCCGAATGGCCGGCCAGTTCGCAAAGTAAGATGAGGTTGTGGTGAGACCAACGATGTCCCATAGGAAAACATCTTCTTCTATAAAGCATACAACAACATCGAGCCTAGTCCATCTTTGACAGTATTTGACTCATTCTCAATACCTGCCAGGCCTCGTTCGGAGCCGCAGGAGGAGGTGAACGGCCTGAAATTGCCGAGCTACCGAGGAGACATAATCAACAGCGAGTCTTTTACTGAAGAAGCACGGCGCAACAATCCCTGGCGCATGCTCGATGCGTATCATCAGTCTACTCAAACGCTGAATATCCTCAGAGCCTTCGCGACAGGTGGCTATGCCGACATCTCGCGCCTGCACGCCTGGAACCTGGACTTTGTGGAAAAATCCGAGGAGGGCAGTCGGTATCGGAAACTGGCGTCAAAAGTCGACGAGTCCTTACGATTTATGAAAGCTATCGGCGTAAATACGGAGTCTGCTACATTCAAACAGGCACAGTTTTACACTGCGCACGAATGCCTCCTGCTTTCTTATGAGCAGGCGCTGACCCGTCAAGACTCCACGACTGGGAAGTGGTACGACTGCTCGGCGCATATGCTTTGGATAGGAGAACGAACTCGACAGCTTGATGGGGCGCACTTGGAATTTACTCGCGGCATTGGGAATCCTCTCGGTGTTAAGATTTCGGATAAGATTACCCCCGAAGAGCTTCTGGAGGTGATTGACAACTTAAACCCCAACAACATACCTGGCCGCCTCTCCCTCATTGTGCGCATGGGCGCAGACAAGCTACGAGAAAAGCTTCCGGCACTTATACGAGCTGTTCAAAAGGAGGGTCGCTTTGTGGTTTGGGTGTCAGACCCCGTGCACGGTAATACGATTAAGGCGGACAATGGTTTGAAGACACGACCCTTCGAGAAGATTCGGGATGAATTACGAGCTTTCTTCGATGTTCACGACCAGATGGGCACGCATCCCGGCGGTGTGCATTTAGAGATGACAGGTAAAGACGTGACTGAGTGCATCGGCGGTACCATCCAGGACATTAAAGTGGACGACCTAAACAAGCGCTACCACACGCATTGCGACCCTCGTCTCAACGGCGTACAAGCTTTAGAGCTGGCTTTTCTAATCGCTGAACGGATGCGTTCACGCACTGGACTTCCACCCCTCTTCAACGACGCCTAAAATACCTGGAATTGAAATTCTCAAGTAGTAAGCGGAATGTGTAGCCTGTTCGATTCTCGCGGAGGAACCCGCGATATACGAGGAGGTTGATTGTGGGGACTCCAGTTACGCATGGTACTCTAATACATGCACCTACATGTTGAGCTTTTGGAAGGAGAAAGAGAACTTTAATCTAAAAGAAAGGGAGGTAGAGGATGTGACTCTTAATATTCGATATTGTGTTTAAATAGTTGATATTAAACGCAATTGTCGCGTAAGTTGAATGGCGACACCGATCTGAGGAAGAACTCCCTTCTATCGTGTTCAGAAGTCACTATACATACATCTCTTCTTATCTTCAGAAGCCTCCTTTCTCGTTGTGGGAGGGAAGGAAAGTGAGGAAACCCGCAAGACAGCCAGCCTACAAAGAGTAAAAGTAATGACAACACGAAAATTGGCCACACCCAAGGATCAAAGTGGAGATTGTGAGTTTTCAACGTTATGTCTAATTCTCTATGTGTTTAAAAGGCCTTAGCTCGTCAGATATCTGCACAGGATTCTGCCCGTGCACTGAGTCGGTACATTTTTGGAACGTTTTGTTGGGTCTCTATCTGGGGATGTAAGCCCTCGGTGTCACAAACGTTGCACAGTCGGACAGTACACTTGAAAAGTGCCGCTTTCGATTGAGCACGGAAAACAGCGCTGCATGGTAGTACCACAGTGGACGACTGCGAAGAGGATAGCGAATCACTCTCACCACCTCCACAAATTGGAGCAAAGTCAAGTATTGGAAGGGTGGCGAGAAAGCTGCGTGTTCGTCCGGGCTGTAAATCTTCCTCTGAAGTTAAAATCCAACGAAGATTAGGACGCTTCCACTTAACTCCATTTGATGGAGTGGCGCCAAAAATGTTTTCGACCAGTTCTAGACCGAGCAAGTGAAACTATCTCCACAAATATGTTTGATAAAGGTACATACTGGCTACGGTTGCTCATGCCGTGCAGCGATACTTTTGCTACTTGGCCATTTATAATTGTCTCGCTCGATTGAAGACGAATGGGTAAGGGACGAACACTGGGTTTCGCTATGTACTGTGGGATACGTAGGGACGGCGGAATGCTGTCGGAGAGGGGGATGCTGCATACGAATCGAGGACTTGACGGCGACACCGATGGTACTCTCTCAATCGCCTCTAAAGTCTGATCAGGTATTGGTCGCACAAATTTTGGGTTGCATACAATGGAGGCTATCTGGGAAATTAGGTCAACGAGCTCCACTTCCATCGGATGGCTGCTTAGGGTTCGTAGACGAGCTACAGACGTGGGACGTCAACAGGACGGCTCCCTTGAGTGAAATTGCAATCTCTTTTGGTTAAAATTTAACGGTCAGATCTTCCACCATCGGCGAGACTTACATTTAACTGTTATCGACCAGGAGTGAGGAAGTTTTCAAAGAGATTTTACGAGTCATGGACTTCAAGTAACAAGGCAGCGGTTCCAAACCTTCTTCGACCTCGTTACGGGGATTGCGTTAAAATTCATTTAAATCCCACGATTCTTTACAAGTAGCCATTTCAGCAATGTCACTTCCATGACGCCTTGGGAAACTTCTGTCCATGTAATCGAAAAAAGAATCGAAGCCGTGCTTCCAGGTGTGCGTATTTGCTACTCGCACAGCGCGTGACCGCCCATCAGCACGAATGATGTGGGATGCGTTTAGACGAGCACCTATGGTCTGGGGTGGAAGAGGCCCGTCCATACTGCTCTCATACCTAGTCCCCGGGAAAATAAGAGCATTGAGTCTGTGATAGCTTGTTTAATTCGAGAAATTCGTCTGGAGCTTCAACCATTTCGCCTTCACGTCATACAATTTTTCCCGCGCCAAGCGTCTCGTTCCAGCACCAAACATTGTTGCGCCCAGCCTGGTTGTCATGTTCTGTCACGAAAGTGCTGACGTGCTGACGGAAAAGCCTGCAGAACATAAAAAGGTCCGGGACGACCACGCTGGGAGCGTGCGCACGTCGGACGTGCTAGAAGGCGAGGCAGCTCGAAGGCCCGAGCCCCGCCATGCCCACCCCCTGCGAACTCCTTCCTGCCCGAAGCTTTCCTCACCATTTACGCCCCGCTTTTAGCATTTTATTTTAAATTCGATTTGACAAAAACACAGTGCTGCAACATGGCTGACAAGAGAAATGGGTCTACGAAGCGGGCATCGGTAAGTCATCGGAGTCAGGAAAGGGTAGGAGGTTGAGCACATGCTCAGATGACCGGCAGCTAATACCTTAACCGCGTACGACATACCATCGCGACACAGAGGAGAGGTGACGAGAAATCAGGAAGTATTGGAGAAAGGAAGCGCCCGCGTTACCAATCATCACCGTGGTCCTCGTCGTTGTCAGCGGTGCGAAATGGGCAAGCCATCCTTTTTACTTGCGACGTCGGTCGGGAAGCTAAAGCGGCCAAAGAGCTGTCCATTGTACTGGAAAGGGCAAGTATCCCCTCTATGCGAGAATAGGAACTAAGGTTTATGAAAATTTGCCTTCCCGCTCCCGTCTGAGCGTTGCCCGTATACACGGCAGTGAACGAGAAATGAGCTCTACTCTCACTACAATTTATTTTGTTGCTTCGTTAAACAAATTCGCAATGACAGCAACAAGTTATTTGCCTGATGGTCTCTATTCTGAAAGATGCTCTTTCAGGACGGAGTGCTTTCTCATGACACGCGTCTTGTCCTCTTTTATAATTTCACACGTAGTATGCAGAGGATGCCCGGAGTCCCAGTGGGGGCCCTCTCGGTGGGGCGTCCGACAAAGACCAAACCTTCCCAGTGGGCACGGAAAATGTGACACTAGCTTCAGGAGATGAAGGAGCAGGGGAAGGCACCATTCGGGACACGCTTGAACAGGAAATAGCAGACTTGAAGGAAAAAACAAAGTCGGGGGCAAGGTCGACTATGGTGCCCATAGAGACAGGATGTAGAGGCACCTGTGGAGTCAGCATTCCTAAAGATGGCCCTTTATCACCCGTTAAAGCCTGCATTCGGATGCTGGAGGAAGCGAAGACTGGGCAAAGCAGTACTCGGTGAGTATTTCGGGTTTTTGCTTCATCTTGTCTGATGGGTTAGCCTTCAAACCAACCTTTCATATCTATTTACGAACATAGCGGCATTATCAAACTGATGCCACTGGAAAGAATTTGTTTTGGCGGAAATTTGGAGGCACTCAAACGAGAAGCTCGTGATTTGCTATTGGAAAAAGGTCTGATTGTAGAGAAGGAGGAACACGCGGAAAAAGCATCTGGACAGATAGGATTGGAAAGTGAAAGGAAAGCTGTGGATTCAAGCAGCAGGCCAACTGTAAGTTATAAATGCATGAATGGAAGTATGTGGCATGTTCGCGTATCTTATTAAGCATCTTTACTCACAGTACATGGTGAGTTTATGTCGACGCAACTATGCGGCGCACTCACGCGACGAGATTTTCAAGACTCTTGGAGATGTGATTGGTGGTCGTTGGAAGGTGGATCTAACCTGTCCCGACTATGTCCTCCTCGTTGAAGCCATCAAGGTCAGCAAAAGAAACGTGTCTTCTCTACTTGTATGAGCAAAAAAAATGTGTCTGCTCGATTTTATGCATGCGCTTCTAACTGATGACAATGCTTTCAAGCAATCAGCTGACTTTAAGTTTCACCCACTTACTCAACGTGACGTAGGGAACTATCGGCGTCGGCATTTGCCCTCGTTTCATTGAATTAAAGAAATACAATTTACGACAGCTTCAAGATGAGGCTCGAAAAGAGGATCAGGCACTACAAGGGAAAATTAGGGCCGAAAAACGGGAATAAGATTTTTTCTGAAGAACACCTCGAAATTTCCTCATTAGGCAAAAGACAATGCATATGCATGATTGTCTCTACCACCTTTTAATTTTTTGAGTGTAATACATCACCAGAGGCCTGGTATTTCTTGTAACGCCGATACCCAGCTTGCTTTTACTTTCCAAGTCATGTCTGTGTATATCAAATTGCAAAATAAGATGCGAGTTCCGCATCTCACAGAAGAACAAGCCCTACGTGCGCGGGCTCAATGTCTGCGCAGCCCCAGTTGTAGAGATAGTAATGCAGCACTCCGTCGCCATGCCCGAATTTGAGCTCTTTCAGGAAGAGCTGGTTCTCCATCAGGTCGAGCGCGTTGAAGACGTCCACGTCTCTTTGTTTGGCTAGAATTAACGCCTCCCTCATAAGTGACTGTGCAAGTAAAACGGGCAATCGTCATAGATCGACGGAATAAGACGAGGTCCACGACTCTCGGACATTCCTTAATTTTGTCGTAAGGCCCCAAAATACTTTACGCTCCATGTATGAGGGCAATGTGATGGAATAGAATAAAAGAAAAGAGGAAGCAACTGCCTGCACTTTCTTACCGTCAGAGACATAGTGGTGGCTACGTTGTAGAATGAATAGACAGCGTTGAGTGAAGGGTATGCGGTATTATCAATCACGGTGGAGTGCAGGTGGTAGAAGCTGTGTGATACCAGCAATGCATGGACGGGAACATGAGCCGAGCGAGTGAACTCGAAATTGTGACGCAGATACAGAGACAAAAAGACGTTAATCCTTAACTTTCCACCAAGCTTTACCATACCTGCACATATCCGTGACGCAACCCTCCTTAGTAACCACGAAACTGTCGACGACATTTGGGCGTGGCAACAGCCAATGCGCCAAGTCTGCATCATCCATGACGGGGGCCAGCTTGAAGGCTTCCAGGTAAGTGTTGAGCAACTTCCGTGCAGATGGCACGTCTGCGAGCGTCATAGGCCGGATACCTGCAAAAAGATGCCCAGAATGTGACATTTAAATGCGCTGGATAAACAACGTAGACTTAAAATATCTGAAGTAAATAAAATGACTCTGGGCAAATTGCATTCCCCCTATGACGTACCACTCGCGCATACATCAGGGAGTTGATAGAGGCGTATTGTACGAGCCATTGTCATGCGTGGGGCGAGTCTTGTGAACCCAATCTCCACGAGTTTCTTGGGTCGTATCAACCTGTGATAGTACCTGCATCGAGCAACGGGCCTGGGAAGGACAACGCCCGCCGTGTAAACGGCCTGCCACACCTGAACATGTTTTCGTTCGAGAGATTCTAAGACAATTTTGCACAAGATAGGTGCATGTAAACTCTGTGTGATGAGAAGTTAGACATGCCCTACGGACTCACCCCCGTCAAGTTCACCCGCCGGGTTATCTCCTTGATAAGCACAGGAGCCAAACGCTTGGAGCGTAATTTCTTTAAGACGCACAAGAAATTTATCTCAACCATTGGCATGACTTTATCGTGAACACGCATCTGGACAGGCACGCCAGTGATAAAGCCTACGAGCTTCCGCCGACTTTTGCCCTTGGTCACAGCCGCCGCAGACGGGTCAACGCGGATCCCAACAACAAAGTCTTTTTGACTTCCGGGAGGTGTTAGTGCCCATTCCAAAAAGGCGGGAGAGTAATTAAAGCGAAACATGTTGTCGTCATCCTCCACATAGTTTTGATTTAAGAGGTCGTACACCTCTTTTGCTTCTTGCCCATCCCTCATGTCCACCTCGCACCATGTAAAGCCCTCGGGCAAATTATAAGGCTCCTGGCGCACATCTGCCGGTGTCTTTCCTGTCTCGATAGGCCCGTTCTCCTTGCGATCCTCATCTGCGGGAAGAAAGTAAGATGTTATCCAAGAAGTACGGGCTTTCACGAGGGCGACTCTTTGCCGTACCTAATCTCAATACGGGTTGGGTACTCCAGAATTTAAACTGTTCTTGCGTCTTTTCTTGAAAGGGCATCCTAAAAATGCCCGGCTCCGCGTGCAGCATCATTTTCAACTGTTGTGGAGTTCAGGGAAAAGAGGACATTGAGAGTGCCCTTTTGGCGGAGATACAGGTACACCCCTACTTCTGTCAAGGTACCTACCTGTTCCGCGGTCAAGCTTTGCCCAGCAGTCATCTCAAGAGTTTTCTCTTTTGCTGCGCGCCCGTCTTCTTCACCACCAACATGCATGTCACCAAAATGCTCAATCATGACCTCAGCATCTGTCGTATCATCGGACTGGCCACTTTTCTCACCATTTTCTTGCGTCCTGTCCGCCATTACGTGATCTGTGCGGACTCTTTATCTGAGAAGGCATAATTTGGAGAAAAGAAACTTTGACAACATTTGTGATGGAAGGCCTTCCGAGTGTAGCCTGACTGACGACAAAGTGATGATGCCCTTGCCTACCTCCTCCTCTTCGCTCGCCCAACGGCTCAACGGCCGTTAGGAGTCACAAATCTCGAAGGCGTGTAAACAAATTTTATGCACATACCTCTACCTTAAAAAATAAAAAACAATCAATGATCCTTGGAAATATGCGAGGGACTGGAAAAACTGGGTCGCCTTTAAGCGGAATGAATTCGAAAAATATGGGACACCTGAAGAATCAGTTTCGTATTGCAAAACACAAGCGATGCGTATGCAAATGTATGACTGAGGGGCACAAATGCATTGTAATAATTCCATATTCATATATAGTACGCAGTCTATGTCACCTCATGATGAGCTTTCATTGAGTTTTATGATTATCTTTGTAACATCCCAGCTCATGTCGTGCGTCGGAAAGGCTACTTCCACGACGAACGAACGAAGCCTTATGACCGGGCTCATACTTCTACCGAGCCAAGCCATCCTATTTTTGATTCCTTTCAAAACTTTAAAAACTCCATCCACCTTCCCGTGACATTCTCTGTCATTTTCTTGAAGTATACCTCTATTTGCTTACCTTGCTCCCTTACTAACTTTGTGCCAGATAAAGCTTTTCAAGGGCCTTCTGTGATGCTGACACTGTGCACCATACATCATAAGAAAAACATGTCAGGCAATTTTGTAAATTACTAGATACATTATAGTCTCTTTTGGCGTTCTTCTCCTTAGATACTTTTGCACTTACGAGTACCACATTCAGCTTAAGGTTATGTGGACCTATTGTTTAGGCTGATGTAGGCCCAATAGATGACAGCAAGCTTGAGTGGACTCAATAAGCATCGGCAATGTTTGCGGGTATGAGTTGATGGACAAACCAGATGTTGATTACTTATAATTATTATTTCTGCATGGTGTGGTGTACTTAACGGAAAGACGTCAGCGACAACCTATCTAATATGCTCAATCATACACGTGAATGCCAGTGCACACAACTTGCCTCACGATACTCTCAAGCCATCACATCATGACGCCTTTCTCCTTTTACAGACGCATCTAATGTCAAATGGTTAACAAGAAAACAATTTACTAAAGCAACGGATTTACTTCTTGGGTTAAGAAAAAGGATTAGTAGACAATTGTTCCCTTCTTGCACGGGCATTCAGAAATCGACGTCGATTGCACTATTTTTGCAAAATCCCATCTGGACGAGGGCTTCTTCAAGTACTAGAGCCCAGTGTGTCCAATGTATGCAACCTTGTGAAAAAACTGTGAAGGGTTCTCGCAGAGGCCCATCCGCACTAAGCTCCAATGTACTCCCATCCACAAATGTCCCTACCGCAAAGACCACTTCATCACCGTAACCTGGCGATACGCCCGCTGTAGGCCGAATGTAAGCCCCAATCGGACTCAACCGCTGCACCTGGTGACAAAATTGTAAAACTCGGTCACGACTACCGACTTGCACGGCTTGAATGATATCAGTCCGATAGGTGCCGGGGGCAGGGTTGCACGGAAGTCCGAATCCGCTGCCCATCACCTCTGCGAGAAGCATTGCTCCTTTCAAAGACTCTCCTACTACTGATGGCGCCATAAAAAGACCCTGAAGAAGCCAACGGTTCTGGCCAAGTGTCGCACCCCCTTCCACACCTGGCGCGCTTAGCCGCTTGAAAGCTGCGTCGACGTAATGTTTTTTGCCAATAATGTACCCGCCTGTAGGGGCTAGCGTGCCCCCGGGGTTCTACAATGACGATAGATGTGCTATGTAAGTTTTTGAGTGCAAGATTCCTATCGTTTGATCATCGCATGTAAAGGGCCGTTAAATGAAGGCATGCATTTTGAATCACATCTTTTTAGCTAAAGTATACGGACATCTTCGCATTTGAAACCTCTTTCTATTCGTCGCAAAATTGATGACCCCTGTCGCACCTTTATCAAAGAACCCGCTATAATATCTGCACCCACATGAGTAGGCTCCAAATCTTCAACAAATTCCCCATAGCAATTATCGACAAAAACGATGAGCTCTCGATCCGGAAAAACAGCTCGAATATGGGCAATGACGTTACCGATTTCGGCGACAGGAATTGATGGCCGCCACTGATATCCACACGAGCGCTGGATGTGCAGAACTCGGATATTGACATCGGCGTCTATTTGTCGATCTATCTCAGAGAGATTGAAGTACTGGCCGGGAGCTACGGATGGTAGAAGGTCAACCTGATCGTACGCCACACCCCACTCTTCCAGACTTCCCGTAAGAAATCGCTGATTTGGAATAGAATTATCATTTTCATCCTTATGAGTTTCTCGTGTGCCGATCACCTCCTCCAACGTATCATACGGCTGTCCACTTAAACCCAGCATTTTATCCCCTGGCCGGAGGACACCGAATAGAGCGCATGAAATGGCATGGGTCCCGCTAAAGATCTGCACACGGACGAGGGCGGCCTCCGCTCCAAAAAGCTGCGCGTAAATCTCTTCCAAACTGTCCCGACCGACATCTCCATGTCCATACCCATCGATGCCATTGAACATGTGTGTCCCAACCTGCTGCTTCCGGAAAGACTTGAGCACACGCTTCAAGATACGTTGAGTACGGCTATCAACGTCGTCAAATGCAGGCCTCAACCGTGCACGCGCCTCCTCTACGATTTCTTTAGCCGATGCATCATTATCTAAAACAGTAGACGATCCCTGCCGCATTATAAATTGAAGGGCATGCGCTCCTCGCTCTTTTACTCGTAGGCCCATACCATGCAGAGCAGGTGAAGGGAAACCGTATGAAGAGGAGAAGAAACTTCTTCGGAAAAGGGGTACAGGCATGTAAGCCACGCAAGTGATAAAACATGCTAATAGAAGTACAATTGATGCTATCTTATTTTCGCATGAAAACATCTGTTCCTGCAGGATGTATGAGTTGTTTAGGAAATACTGAGTCGCAGTTGCCTTCAAGTCGCAAGGTTCACCCTAGAGAGATAATCTTACAATCGAATACTACGTTTTACATAATCTGCAAGATGCACATGAAGAATGTGAATTAAAAAATGCTGGAAAAGGATCAAGCTATCTATCAAGCACCATTCGTCTCTGAAGCTTGGGACGCGTATAATTAAAGTTCCCGCAACAGCTAGGATTAGGAGGCAGATTGGAAATGACTGAAGTTCTCGCAGTGCACGGTGCTTTGAACGTACGTTGGATAAAATATGTCTATATCCATTCAGCTTTGCACAACAGTATATCGCGCGAAAACTGTTAAAAATGACAGTGACACAAAATCAGGAGGGTAATTTGATGGCCAACAGTCGAGTCTACCTGCTCTGGCAGAGGCGACAGCGGGCCGGGCGGGAGCTTGGCAGGCCGGCTAAAAGCTTCTTCTTTGAAGAGGACGAAACTCACACATCATATGTACATGTTGCGTACCATTACTATGATAAATACAAACAGGCGATGTTCGATGTCACTGGTCTCGAGGTCGTGATTTTGATAGGAGCGGCTTCCTTTCTTCTTGGTAAGGACCTCGTGTGTTTCTACTCCCATCTTTGTCCTTTTGACTCTTCACATTTTACGCTTTTTCCAGGGAAAAAGGAGGTCCCTCAGCTAGCGCGGATAGTAGGACGAGGGACAGGAAAGCTAGTGGCTTTGTTGAACACAGCACGGGAGCAATTCGTTGATGCCACGCAGAATACGCACCTTTCGAAGGCAGGTCATATGAAAGAGGGGAGATGACATATAAGCACAGCCATTTAACCACAGTGCGTTGCACATGATTTCAACAGCTTACTGATGAAGTTCGACAGAACATGAATGAGCTTAATTCAATCCGCTCGGAAGTACGGGCGGCAGGTTTGCGGCCAAGCCGACGTATGCCTACGTCAGAAGCCGTAAGCAAGCTCACCAGTCCCCTTCAGCCGGAAAAGGAGATGAGCAGCTTTCCAAAGCCTTCCGCTTCGTCATGCGGTAAGCAAGAAGGCAGCTCTTTTTTTTTAGGAAAGAGCTCGGGCAGTAAATTCTCGAAGATTGACCTTGACAAAAAGAGAAAGCTCGGTGAGCTTGCGATCGCAGAGCTCTTGTTGCAGGTATGATGTGAGCGATGTCACCATTTGTGTCTTTCCCCGGGATATGCATGATGTGTGGGAATTTACCTGGCAAAAATATTTTTCATCCTATTCTCTGCTGGATAAGAAAAAATCGACTTGCTGTGGTGTTAGTTTAAATTTTTCTACATAATTCGTTCTCGACCTGTACAGGAATCAGTGCTGGGAAAAGAGGGAGGGACGTTGTGTAGAAGTCAAAAGAAGCTTGTCGTAAGTCCACATGCAAAGGCTGGCTCCGCTGTCTTGGATGACGTCATTTTCGAGAATTTGCTGTGGAACCAGATGGACCACACTCTTAAGATAAATGAGGGAGGAAAAGTACCCGACGTACCACCACAAAAAGACTGTGCGACTTAATTTGTATCGAATTTAGCACATTTGAAGCACGTAAATTAAACAAATGAGTTGATGCAAATTGGCATGTCGGCAGAATTCAACAGCAAAGCTTTCTCGTGTGCTGGTTGTTTGGGTAGGTAACGATGTTCTCATTTTATGTGCGTTTCCATTTACTTAAACTCTCCATGAGACAACTCAATGTGAAGTGTACACCAACACTTAGCGTGTGCAGAATAAAACATGCTCCAGCTTGCACTAGGCGATAGTATCGTTTAAATGGGGCAAGGGCTGGAGGAGGAGAAGTCATAGTGGCGACGTTTATGCCGGTGTAAATTCCCCATGGCAGCAGCAGCCACCAATGATAGGCTGACAACAGGAGAAAGGAAAAATAATTCCAGCTCCAACTCCGGTAAAGCGGCCGATGGACCTTGCTTATGGCGAATATGGGAGCTGACACGAGTAGTAAGTGCTGCAAGTGGAAGAAGAGTACCTCCAATGGCGTAGCGGGGTAATTTGGGAAACAGAAAGCCAGAGATGGTCCCCATGTGAGCAAACTCAAAGCATGGAAACAAATAAACGAAGAATAACATGGAACAACAGTACATACGAAGTATAAAACCGTCGTGACATGGCAGGGTTGCAGAAAATAGGCAGGATGCGATGGTAGCTTTTTGACGTCGAGTTTAAGCGGAACCTGAAGAACGAACGTCATAAGTAAGGCGTAGCTCCATAGGACTTGAAGTTTGGTAGGCGTGTATGTTATTCTCAAGGCCCGCACTTGCTTCTCCATGTTCTTCCATGCAGACAGTAGTAAAGGGCCGAATAACAAGACAGAGATAACTATTTCGACAGCGTGTTGGAAAGGCGAGGAATGCCAGCGACTGAGGTATTCGTCTCCCTCGGGGTCTCTAGAATCGAAAGAAAGTTCCGAATTCAGACTCTCCAAGAGATTTGCCAATAATCGTACGAGAGGAAAGGTATGCATCGTTGTCTGTCGCGGGAAACGAGCCTGTGGGAGCCGATGAGAAGTGAGAAGACATGGGCCTGGATCAGAGGGGTTGCTTAAGATGCACCTGGCAGGGCTGTGACGTAAAAGGAACCGCTTGTTCACAAGATAACAACGAGAATACGACAAACGATGCCGATAAGAGTGGAACGGGGCATAACATGGCAATGAGGGTGTGCACGATCGACACTAGGATCGTGAGATGACCCGTCAACATCAGTCGCACGCGCAAGGGGCGGGCACGATAAGTTCCCATCCGAGCATCGCTGGCGACGCCAAGGAATCCTGGGGGCACCAGGACGGCGGCCAGCCAGCCATCCGGCCGAGGTATGCCTATTACCAGTTCATGACGGCTTTTGTGGACACTCGACCCACAGTGCATACGGGGAATGTGAGGTGAAGAACAATCTTGGCACTGGTGAGAGGTTCCCCTCCTACCCAACGTCAACCTCACACGACACGACCCCGCCTGGCCTTCTCCAGTCCGCGGCCCACCACACGTGTGGGTAACCCCGTGCGAGTCTTTTTCGGAGCGCTTGAGTGCGAGCATTCACGTGACGATCTGATATCCACCCTTTTTGAAGAGCATCACGCAGGACTATCGCGATGGGCAAGGGGAAAAAGCGTCAACAACTGCCCCTGGCAGAGGAGGTGAGATGGTATCCAGCTTCCATCAAAAGAAAATTTCTAAGTCACGCGTCCACAGGCCCGTCCCTATCATGCCTCACATTTAATTTGTATTTACATGCAGCTCGATGAAGCTTCTAAGGAAAAGCGCATATTAGAAAGTAAGAGAAAACGAATGATACGGCGACGCGCAGAGGGTCAAGGAGATGATGGGGAGGAGTTGCTTTCACATCACAAAATGGCATCGGACAGAGCGGCGGGAGAAAAATCATCGACATTTCTCGATCCTAAATTATCGCAAAAGATTCTAAAAGTGGCATCCCGACAGGCAGCTGAAGAGGAGCGGAATTTTGTGTTGGCGCAAGACGACCAAGTGCACACAGGCGAAGGCAGCGCGCACGTTCACTCCGTCGCACAGAGTAGTCGGGGAAAGACGAGTGTTCAAAAACAAGAAGATTCATCGGAGAGCGATGAGGAGGACATGAAAGAGGTAGGCGGTAACTTACTCTCATGGGATGAGGAAGGAAGCATGGAATACGAAGAAGATGGAGACGGAACTGTCGAGGTCAGGGACGGGGCGGTCTACAGTGTCGATAGAGGGGGCTTATCGGAGATAGAGCACCGAGTTGTATCCTCCTTCATGGATGTTGGCGCAGGGGAACGTCGGACATTGGCCGATATCATTTTGGACAAGATTCATGCAAAAGCAGAAGACGGGGCGGCATCTGGGTTGCAGGGACAGGCGGCCGACGGGGACGAACCGTTGGTTACAACCATTTCACCAAAGGTACAAGAGGTTTATTCTGAAATTGGGCGGCTGCTAAAAACTTACACGGCCGGGAAGCTGCCGAAGGCTTTCAAAATTTTGCCTGCTTTAAGTAATTGGGAGGAAGTGATGTATCTGACACGGCCTGACGAATGGACACCGCACGCCACGTATGCGGCTACCCGTATATTCGCCTCAAATCTCAATGCGAAACTTTCGCAACGCTTTTTCAATCTGGTTCTTCTGGAGAAGTGTCGCGATGATATTCTCAGCAACAAAAACCTAAACTACCATTACTACATGGGTAAGTTTTCGACAGCAAGCAGTGGGCTAGATGGGAATGCTTATTTAGGCCGGGAAACGGTGTAGGAAAGAATTTTGGGTACTTTGTTGAGCCTAAATATAGCCAATTTTGCCTCCAACACCTCTTTGTTATGACATCTACGCATCTTTCGGTGCACAGCCCTAAAAAAGGCCATGTACAAGCCGGGCGCTTTTTTTAAAGGGATCTTGCTGCCGCTCATTCAGTCTGGAGATTGCACTGTCCGCGAGGCCACCATCGTCGGAAGCGTGCTTGGTAAAGTCTCTATCCCTGTGAGTCACGCTGCGGTTGTACTCCTCAAGCTAGCCACCGCTAGGGACTACTCGGCCTCTTGCTCTATTTTTTTAAAGGCACTGCTGAACAAGAAGTATACCTTGCCCTACCGAGTGATTGACTCGCTGGTAGAGTACTTTGTTTCGTTCGCAGAGTATGAGGGTCACAGCCTAACGGCGAGCACTGGCGCACCGATCCAAGGCGCGGACCCTGTGTTACCTGTCTTGTGGCATCAGTCTTTGCTGCTCTTTGCACAGCGGTATAAGGAGGAGATCACACGGGAGGATAAAGAGCGTTTGCGAGAGGTTATGAAGGCACATCAGCACCATCAAATTACACCAGAAATACGTCGGGAGTTGTTTAATTGTCGCTGTCGAGGCGAGAAAGATGAAAGCGATGCCTTATTGAAAAGCATGCTTCTGGAATAGAATTGAAAGTTGTCTGCAAAATGTAAAAGAGAAAGCTATGATTTGAGCACATTAGCCCAAAGGACAAGGATAATATTGAAGCTTGGAAAGAAGTCATCTTGTTGTAGATTTGAGTAAACCTTATCATGAGAACAATAATTATTTCGCTCACCCTATTCTCTCAGTCCATTCATCATTCTGCGCATGTATATATCATCGTCTTTCCTCAAATTTTATCGCAAAGGAGGCGCTGATCATATTTTGGGAAGTCATGAAGTGTCTTTTCAGAACCGCTACCACCTGATGCTATCAGTAGTTTACTCGTGATGCATGAAAATGGGAGGGAGCTCCTACATGTATTCAGAGATGTAACTCGATCCGTATCCTGCCCGGGTATGTCTCGCTACGCCCTAACACGTTTTTTCACCCCTCTTACGCGGCTTCCACTCACTTTTTCTCCCATGTCGAACCACTTGCCGCGCATGGTCTCTCTGGCACCCCTATGAACTTCCAATTTTTGTAGAATCCGACTACAACAAACTTGAGGTCAACCTATCTTGCCGCAATCAATCAAGGTTTGGTCTTGACGGTCACGTCACCAGAAGCTCGCGTGCAGCATGCCAGTCTAATGTCATCCCCTTTCTTGCCACCCAAAGCTTTGACCTCGACTGGGGACTTAGGGCTGTAGTTGAGAGATGGGAAGATCAAATTGGGGTTGGACGCTCAGCATAAACACTCGATTAATTATGAATTTTGAGGAACCTGCGCAAAAATGCTTGAAATCTCATCAGGTTACACCAGTTCCCGATACATACGAAAGAGTTATTTCATTTTCGACAAGGAGAGAGGATCGGGGGAGAAAGAGATGCGCAATAGAGGTCTCAACTGGGACTGCTTGGAAAGCGTCAAAAGAGGATGCTGTACATGGTGGGGAAAACAACAGGACAGGTTCCATTAAGTTCAATACATCTACATATCACGTACTTCAAATTCTTGGCGCCCTTTATAATTTGGATGGCGCATGTTCCACACTGTCCTCCTCCACCACAATTATAAATCTTGCCCTGCAAAGGATAGATGTCAATCTTGTTCTTCATAAGCTCCTTGCGTAAATTCACAGGAGCGCCAGCTTCCACCTCGAGTTCTGCATTTTTGTAAAATTTTTGTTGTACCGTAACAGTGAAAGTTTTCTTGTTCCCACCAGCGGACTTCTTGCCGAACATGCCCAACATTGTCATGACGCCCACCCTCCGACTTTGTTTGTGGGTGGTCAAGAGGACGGGGACAAAAAAGGCAACCGTCGTGGTTATCATGACCATAGTAATTGCGAAGCGCAAGATCCCCCTCATGATTGAATGGGCTGTGAAAAATGCTTGGAGCGCCTGAATGCGGTTGATGTGGTAGAGACAGATCAGTCCGTGGGTAACTCATCATGACGGCAACAGGTGAACATATAATCACACTTTCCACAGTACACGAATGTTTGTGAGTCATATCAGGCCAAGGTTGTTTCAATCTGTGCAAGAACCAACTGTACGGATTTCCCCCCGGACCTATGACACGTCAACAGCATGGTACGCATTCGGGAATGCCTCTCTTCCAGACACTCGGTTTCTCGGCTGCCGATCTTGCCCCTCTAGAGTCCGACCCCGCTGGCGTCACTCTTTTCGCCAAGACGCCTTGGCAACGAGTGTCATACCACCCATCTTCACAATTCTATCATTATCATTGCCCTTTCGAGGAACAGCTTCGAATGATTTTCACATGGTAGCACTAATTTTATAATACGTATCCTGTCGATAGTTACTATGCTGTCCGTAACATAGTGAAATTCTGAAAGTCTACAAGAGTGAGGCGGAAGGCAAGCCATTGTAACAAACGGCATTTCTGTCGCGAGGACCTCTTAATAAAAATATTTGATGACACGCGATAAGGATGTAGCACAAAACTCATCCACTGTATACAAGTACGGTGCGGTAGAAGTGCCCAAAGATGCACTCTTTCATGGGGACCAGGCCAATCCCGCGGACGTCAGTTCTCCTCTTGCTGATTCTTTGAAGCCATCCTCTGCGTCAACAATGCCCATGTACGACCAAAAACGCACATTGTATCGCAATTTAATCCTATCGCGGCATCTTAGCTCTGCACTCCTTCAACGTATGTGGGAGTTTTCTGTGATCATGCTCCTCACAGTCATAGGACCTTCGAATTCATTTCACCTGATCGCCACATATGGCATCACGGTAAATTTAACGGTCGTACTTTTCTCCCCATCGATTGGCTCATATATTGATGAAGCAAATCGTCTAAGAGCCGTTGTGCTTGTGACCTCGATGCAAAATACCTGCGTCGTGGGATGTTGCATTTGCTTTATCATTGCGCTTTGGGGTCACATTGCAACGGGGTGGGCGTTATCTCTCTGCGTGGGCTTGATACATGTTGGCGGAGCCCTCAACATGCTTTTTCAGGGGCTGAGCAATGTTATACTAGAGCGCGACTGGGTTGTTGTTCTTGCAGAGGACGATGATGCCTGGTTGCGGTCCATCACCACAAACCTGAAAGCCATCGACTTATCTTCGAACGTCGTTGCACCTTTTCTCGTCTCTGTCATCCAAAGTGTGGGTAGCAACTGTGCTGTTGCCTGGACATTGAGCATCCTAAATTTCCTAATGATTTACATGCAATATCTGGCGCTGCTTCGAATATATCAAGAGGTGCCGGCTCTGGCGATAAAAGACAGGGGAGTTCAACGAAGCAATCATGATGCGCAGGTCGGCGACGATGCTGTTTATTTGGACAAAACCGAAGAGGGGCCAGAGAAGGGACGCATTACTGAATCGCACGCCAGTTATAAAAGGATCACTCAGAAGTTTTCACATTTTTTCGGCCTCATTGAATCGCGATTCAGTGCAGTTTTCCGCAATGGCTTCTTGCACGCGCAAATATATGCCCGGCAGCGCACTTTTCTGCCTGGTCTGGCCATGGCGATGCTATATTTTACTGTTCTGACATTCCACAATACTATGTTAGCCTATCTTTTATCTCAGGGACTTCACCTAAATTACGTCGCTATGGCGCAGGGCGGAAGCGCTGCCATGGGAGTCTTGGGCACGCTGTTTTATAAATGGGCAGCTACACGTTTTGGGACCGTATGTGTGGGCATAATGGGCCTCTGGCAGCAGGTTGCTTGTTTGACTGTCGCAGTTGCCGCCTTGTACGTACCACTATGGCGAAGAGATCGTCACAATCATGCCGAAGAAGTCAACGTGGTATCGATCGCAACTGCTTTTTTCATGGGGAGCGTTGGACTTTCCCGACTTGGTCTTATCGCATTTGATGTCGCTGGTGCCCAACTTTTCCAGTATCTTGTGGATGAGGAATCACGCGGCGTCGTAGGTGGTTTCCAACGCACATTAGAGTCGATGTTCGAATTGCTCATGTACTTCTTGGTTCTTTGGCGGCCTCGTCCCGATCAGTTTCCATCTTCAGCCGCATTTTCGTACATCACAGTTGTCGCTGCAGCTTTGATCTTTTCATTCTTTGCTTGCCGGGTACGCGGTATCGGGTTCGTGGTGCTGAAAGGAGGATTCGAGACTGACGAAAATCGTATAATTGATCACGGGGGCAGTAGACCAGCAGCAGCTTCTTCTCCCATTCTTTCCTACAACCACTATGACAAATGGCCTGTATCCGACAGCTTCAGGTTGGTTGGTATCAAAATAGAGAGCTCCTCGCAAGAGACAGCCAAACAATTTAGGGACTGATGTGATACTATCAACAACTTCCTTATCTTTCAAACCTTTTCGATGATCAAATGTAGACGTGAGTCAACCGTTGAAAAGCGTCAGGCTTGAGGTTATACCACGCGTGATTCTATTAAGGTTTGCTTCGTGTCTATGACATTTTTTTTGTTGCATATGTATGCCCGGATTGGATGGGAGAAACAACCACAAACCGTACGGAACAATTACTCGTTGCAACAAATTATGCAATCAAAAGCACCAAAAGAGGAAGAGAAGAAGAAAGACAATTTCGTACTTCCTTATGATTGCCCTTTTCTTTGCCTGTAGGCAAATTAAGTGTCTCGAACTTTCTCTTCAAATGAAGTACAGCTTTCTCATACCCCGACCTTTCCTGTCAAACTCCTCGGTCTGACATTAATAGTGCTTGCACTGGAGCATTCAGCACCCTCTGGAATCTGCTTTCAGTGCTCTCTTTGTTTCATCTTTGAATCACTCGAATCTTGCGCAGATGAGCACAAAGTGCTTGGAACATTTACTTAACTCGAAATGGTGGTAGCACCGTCCCCCAAAACTTCATCACGGTTCGAGTCTATGCTTTGCGAAACTCTTTGCGGGCTATTGCTTGCCTGTGCAGCTTTGATCTGTTCGATAGATGGCAGATTATCGAACACTGCTCCCTTCGTCTTCAACCGGTGGCGCAACATTTTTACTTTTTCTTCGTCATCCACATCCTCTAGGCCTTCAAAAATGGCAGGCATGAGGCCCATCGCCACCGCAAGCTTTGCTAAACGCTGGATTCGAGGATCTTGCTGCTGCCGCCCAGAAGTCGTATCCTTCCCTGTGATATTTCTACCTTCTTTTAGGCTGAGTTCCTCTGTTCTTTGCTTCTTGCTTACATTTCCCGAGTTGTCGCTGGATTTGAATGACCGCTTCTCTTCTACTTTCTGGGCTTTGATTGCGATCCTGTTGGCTGCGGTGGATGTACTGCCTTTGGTCGGAGCCAGATGAATACCGGAGTACGCTACCTCCTCGAAGGCATGAATAACGTCCTCGATGACGCTTCGTGATTTTATTTTGAATGCGAAAGACGCAAAATCGAAGCCTGGGTACTTATCTCCGAGCTTCTTTTCAAGTTTATTGCGAATTTGGCCCAATGTTATACCAGGATTGTAATCGTTGTTTTCTAAAAGTTTGAAAACGACCTTCCTCATCTTCCCCGCGGATGGACCAGCGGTATCAGCCATGATACTGGCGCTAGCTTCCTTTCGAGATAAAACTTTGGGCGAAAAGTCACCCGAGTGAAGGTTTCTTATTCCTAATAGGTCAACGAGATCTGAAGAGGTGGAGCAGGTTAGCATGCTATGGGGAGCAATAAAAATTAAAGGAGGTGTATATCTTGAGCGGCCTGAACAAGAGGGAATGCTTAAATTGACACCTTTCTCCTTGCAAGACATGAACCCACGCTTCTGATGGCGATAGCGTCGTAAGGGCTGTCATTTTATCAGTCCCTTCAGTAGGGTCGTTGGCGATACTTACTCCACTCAGGCGAGCGAGCCGTCGAGGACGACAGGGCAAGCGGGACGCACGACGTCCAGACTTCATCATTTTTTAGCTTTCGACAGGAAATAACCCGATATGAAAGATTTTTCCAAACCTACATCTTTCTCTTCGGATCCTACTTTATCCACAAGAACCCTGCCAGGCACACTATCACTGACTCCACTTCGATTACTTTTACCGAGAAGTCGTCACCTACGTGGAACAACAACAAAGCAGATGAAAGGGCATGCTATTTTCTACTTAACAACGTTCAGCTTCTTGGAGATTCGTGGTTTTTTGCTTCCGCAGAATCGACTTATCATCACTCGGAACGCTTATTCTACGTGTACGACAGTCGCTGCTACAGCTGCCACATGCCCTTCTTCACCAAGCAACAGTTTTATAGGATCAACTTTGACAGATATGCAGCTCGCGTTTGAGGCCGTGGGCAAGTTTTTTGACAGAATCGAGGGAGTTCAGTTCGAACAAACTAGTGGCGGAGTTAATAATGTAAGATCGAGTGGGTCAACTAGAGGTACAACACATTCCGTTGATATACAAGCTTATGCGCAAAAGACACAAAATCACAGGTCGGGATGTACGTCCGCTTCTTAGATGGACGGCACTACGTCATGCGGTGCGTTCGCATGTTCCTTCTTCCTATGTTCTGCTAAGGGCTCGTTCTGATAGGCGGAGATCTGACCCTCAACCACACCTTTACTACCTCTGTATTTTTTACACGTACTTGTCTTCAATATCTCTTTTCCCACCCTACTTACCATGCTCAGCATATATAACAATGGTTTCGATCACGCAAGGGTGCACTACGAGCATACCATCCTGCAACAATTAAATAAACAAGTACTCAGCTTCCAGGTGCCGAAAGCCCTTCCGACGCGAGCAGATCCTAGTAAGACGTATGCAGTCTTGTCGAATGGCGCTGATGCGTGTATTTTTGAAACAATACCTGGAAACCTTCCCAAGCTGACGTGCGTTCGAGAAATCGGACGTGCCTCCGGTGAACTATTAGAAGCCATCCAGAATGTGGATGTGAGTCACTTAGCATGCCCTACAGCGCCATACTCTCATTTCTATGAAGTTCATCACGCGGTATCCCGAGAGTTATTTTACCGTGAAATGAATGGCGCTGATTTTGACCCTATTCGTGAAAGCGCTATCAAGGCCGTGGCATACATTGAAGACATGGAGAAGAAGCTAGAGCTCTTCGAAGCTCGAAATTTGCCGAAATGTTTGTTGCATGCTGACCTTCATTATGACAAGTAAGTACCCTAAACTTCTCAGGGCTACACGGATGCATTTGAAGTAAAGTATGATATTGCAGGCTTTTTCCCTGCATTATCGCAATCGCTTTGAGTATTGTTTGGGTAAACGAATGACTCGAGAATCTACGAATATTACAGTGTGCTGGTAGAAAATGGAAAAGTAACGGGGCTCCTCGATTTCGAATTCGCAGCCGTAGACTACCGCGCAATGGAGCTTGCCGTATGTTTGAGTAAGTATGCTGGTGAACCAAAGGCAAAAAAATATTTTGATGACTTTATTGAAGGCTATATGATACACGCAAATCTCACCGATGAAGAAATAGAAGCTGTGCCAACTCTCGTAAATCTGAGAATATTGAGCAATATTGCGTACTTTGTAGGGCGAAAAATTGCTGGTGAGGATGATATAAGTTGTATCACCACACGTCTTGAAAATTATATGACTCGCGTCGAGTGGGTGTACAAAAATGCTGAGTTAATTGTCAAAAAATTGAAGTATGAAGTGAAGAGACACGTCTAATTAATGATGCAATAATGAACGATGAATTGAGCAAACAAATATATAATAATCTTAAACGCTTTCGTGTTCCCTCCTTAGAAGTATTAATATTTGAAAAGCAGCTATGTGTGCTTTATTGAATTGTTGAGACCGAATTGATTATAATATGCTTGCGCTTACACAAAGTAGGTGTCTACAATGCATTTCTCGGCCTACAATCGGCAAAAATACAAGCTTACGTTTTCTTAACGCCTGGGACTGTCAAGGATTCCCTTGTACTCGTTCGAAAAGTCTAAAAAGAAAGCCTTCACCATGCTATGAGAAACTTGAACGAATCTTTGAGAGAATTATGAGATTTTTTTTTTCCGCAACTTATCATGATTTGCTCAAAGAAAATTATTATCTTTAAAGTATAACAAAAAAGACGGAGAGTTTGACTCAACATTGCTCTTGCACAGAGTTCAAAAATCTCATCTCTGTGTCCAGGGGTGATATCATTTCTCATCCCAGCTTTTTTGAGAAGAATTTTGCACCGAGCAATTAAGTCATTCCTTGGTGTGGAACAGTTTTATTTGATTCTCTCGAGTATTGCTTGTAGGACGTAAAGTAATTTAGAAAAAGCCGAAGAGATCATTTTGACCCCATCCTTTGATAAGTCAGTCTGATATGCAGAGAACACTCAAGATTGATAGACATGTGAACCTTGCGATGTTCTTGGAGTTGTCATGATTGATTAAAAAAATTAGGCAGTTATCAAGTAACTCCAGCAACGAAGGGAAAACCATGCAAAATTTGTCGTGAATGTGGGGCTCATTATTTCCAGGACAAGGAAGAGCAGCTAGTCACATGCATTTTTTTCAGTACCCTGCGTTGAGTGAAATCCTTTTCGGTTAACATAATATTTACTTTGTGTTTATTCACGGGGTTGACCCTTTCAGAGGCTTCATCTCCATCTTAGGTACCTTCAGTGAGTCGATAGCTTGAATATTACTTTATACACCCTCATGTGCATCACTTTCGTCTACGATCGAACACTCTTCAGTGCGTGGATATTTCGACCGAGTGTCTGAAAAGATCAGAGAAAAGAGAACTTGCTTACATCCTCGTCTGATTTCTCCTTTTCAGCATGCTCCTGTCCTTGCCTTGTTCAAAACATGTATCTACACCTGTTCACTCCAAAACTCTGTTGCAACTGTGTAGCCAGCGTTTTAAGGTCAGCACGCGCGTGTCAAAGCTGGAATATTCTACGATGCAGCATCCCATGCTGTATGCTCTTTTATTTGAATCCTTGACTTGCGTTCGAGTCTCTTTCGCATTCTCGTATTAGCCATGCCCCTTATCTGATAAGAGAGCAATAATTTATTCGATCTATTTTCAGGACTCGTCTTGCAAGATTCTATACAGGGTAGACAACTTGCACTTTATATTACCACCTGCTTTGATCGTTTATGAGCATTGTCCCTACAGCCATAGGCATTACTTTACTCCCTGTTGATCAACTGGGGGGCTTTTTGCCAGTTGCCATGACGTTTGTGGCCTTTCTCATTATTGCCGTGGATCTCGTTTTATTGTTACGGTATCAGAAGTTGACAGCTCAGCAGTGTAAGGAATGTTTAAGATTTCAGAGATCTCGCAAATTTGGATAGAGACTCAGAAAGTACTCAAAATATCGAGGGATGGAAGGGTGGCGACGTCGAAGAGATATGAAAAATCGAACGTTGAAGAATGACACAAGAAAGATGAGATATTCTTTTCGAAAGAAATGGGCAGAAGGAGATGGAGTTTCAGAATATTGACGACGAAGAGTATATTAGAAAGAATGCATCAGGTAAGGGGGAGGAGAAAAAAACCCTGACGAAGATGTCTATTCAAGCATTATCCAAGAAGGATGCTAGGGTACGCTAAAGTATAAAATCGATGTAATGCAGGTGATCAAAACAAGATAAATTCATTCGATAGGTATATGTTTCGGGAAACCTTTGTATTTACGAAACGCACTTTTTTTCGTGCTGAAACTCGTATGATTTTTTCAACTTGCATGCATCTCGAAAGTAGGCGAGCGATCTACCCTTATGGAGATGTATTTGGCCATGACAAGGCCATCTGGATCTTCTCGTAAGCGTTTTGCCCCATATCAAGCTCCTGATATTTTTGTATTCTAAGAGTCACCGAAGGTCTCGATTACAATCTTAGTAATGCGTGATTTGGACGGACTGCCAGGTGGATGAGATCGGCGAGTCGACGACGTGTGTCGTTCTAGCGCTCGCTTGTGCAAGGGGCGGAGATAGCGCTGTCGCTGGACGGGCCTTGTAGAGCTTTTCGGATCCTCACTAGCCGTCAACGACCATCACCATACCACGAGAATCACCGATTTGTTAGGCAGTGTGGCCTCGTTGTCTCAACTAGATGTTGTTTGATAGCATTTTGTTTTTATATCACAGCGACAGCGAGAAAACCAAAAAGATGTGACTGATATAGCTTTGTCTCTTGCCCTTTCAAGACGCATTGTCACTGCCTTCTTCACAAGCCATGTTTAAGAGGAACAGTAAGACCTTCAAAGCAGCCGACTCCAGATGACCAGACGCTCCATCACAGACAAGCACTCATGGGTGCGCTTTGTACACAATGGACCCGATCCTGCCTGGCGTCAGCCCACAACTCTCATCTAGAGCATTCCAGGGTTAAACATGGTTTCCTTCATAGTTTCCTTCCGTCGATGAACGCGCGGGCTCTATCTTCCTTGCTTCCCCCGTGACCAATTAACACACTTCCGTAAGATACCATGTGTTCAGCCTACTTCCACCTGATTGTAGGAGAAATGGCATGGAAGGGATGTAAGTCGTGAAACACGAAAGGCGATGCACCTGGATTTAGATCAATTTTCCCACTTCACGTACCAAGGGGCTGTGTCCGTTCGAAAATCAGTTTCTGTCCAAGGAGTGAGGAGGACTTTCCCATCACTTTCCTTAACATGCGCCAAGGCGAGAGAAAGCGGTGCAGGGCCACGCACGACCTTCCCTGTCTTGTCATACTGGGAGCCGTGGCACGGGCAAATAAATTTGCTTTCAGCTTTGTTCCAGGGTACAACACAACCTAGATGCGTACAGACAGCGTTAAGACCGTAATTCTCAATGGTCTTGTCCTCCTTCACAATTAGATAGGTGGCATCGCCTTTCAGGCCCTGCACCAAGCTTCGGTCACCCGCTTGATGTGTCGACAACCAGCCTTGCACGGTTACATCATCTCCAAGTGCATCTTTTGCTGCCAGCCCCCCACCGGCCCCACCACCTGTGCGGGGCACAAAGAAGGCAATGTAGGGCACCGCCAGACCCGCCACATTCAGGCCCACAGAGCCCAACAGGATCGTGTTCATAAGCTTGCGCCGGTCCATATCAGGAACAAAGGGCTCTTCACCCACCGCTTCAGCCATCTTGGTGACGATTCGCCCGCTGTTGGTGCGCGCCACTGAGGCAGAAGGGATGCCAGGCACCAAAAATCCGTGGACGCCACAGAAGAAAGTAGCGAGAACAAAAGCAGTCTTCATACTTGCGCGTTGCCAAGCTGTATTAATTCGCCCGTCCCGGGAATAATCAAGAGGCATTTTAGCAACTTAAGAAAGTGAAATATGCAAAACATCGATCGACATGATGTGCCTCTTGTAGTTTCCCAAGTGAGCTTTCGTCATAACTCTTGCTCATCCATCACTCGTGCACCATTCGTCGACCGCCTCCTGCCCGCACAAAATTGGGGCCACACTGAAATCACTGTCAATAAGCAATTAAAAAACACCCCGCTATGCACCTGGTGTGCAAGGCTCAAATATCATGAGGTCGAACCGGCCGAGGCCCAGCAGATTTCTGACACCACTCACAGACAATACACAGTGACGCACAGGAACGATAGAGGGATGGGTAAGCCTGTCTTCTCCACAAGAGTCCGGTGCATCCGATGCGATAGCTTCTAAATCTCCAGACCATGTTGTCGGTGCGACGACCTTCGTTCAGTCTGGATTGACCCGATAATCCACACCTGCGAGACCAGCGTATCTTAGAGCGCCAACCAGGTGGGCGAGCTCGGGCAGTCCACGGACGATCCCTTCCTCCTCGCCCACGCCCCGCCCTCGCCCCTGATCCTCATCCTCTAGCGCCCCGCCGCGTCGCTCATGTTCGTAAGCGCCTTACACGCCATGTCCTAGCCTGCCTCGGCTCTTTGCTAGCCGAGCTCAGCAGGACGTCGCATGACTGTCGCGTCGACTTGTCGGTTCATTTGTTTTTCCTCACCGGTGCGCTTATTAACGATTAATGTCGCGATGATGCCGTTGCTGTCATGATCTGATAAGTGATGCGGAACCACGCAGGTCTTCGGTACTTTACGCGTCTTTTCAGTGCCCAAGCAAAAGCTCTGAGTCGGAAAAAGTCACATGCTCAAGGAAGTTAAAAAATGGAGTTGACCTTTGAATTATCTCTTTCCAGAATTCCTCCCCCCCCCGACAAAAGATAGGAAAAGATGGACTTTTCGTCGTCCTTGAAAGCCGCAAGCTGCCTGGTAAAGCGGCTTCGACAAGAAACCACGGGTTCAGAGCTGTCGACCCTGCTGCCCGTCGCTCAACTGTTATCATCCAAACTTATAGCGAAACCAAATTTTGTTTTGACGGACGTCGACGAACCTCTGCGGATCTTAATGACTTTGGGACAGGAGGCACGGTGGGAATGCTTGTGCGTGGCATTACTGGTCTTCAACGACGCCATAGCACACACGGCTCCTGCCCCTGCCGTCTCGCCAGTGCTCCGCAATGCAGTTGAGACGGTGATCGCACTTCATTTGGAGCATGATGAGCCCAGGGTGAGGCGCCTGGTCGCCAAGACGCTCGGTTTGCTCTGCACCCTCCCATCCGTGGGGACGGACGCCTATACGCGCTTTGCTGGGCAATTGTGGGCCAGTGTGGATGCGAATATCACGCGGCGTATTACCGAGACGCGGCGGGCAAAGCTGGGTGTAACAAAAAACATTGTTATGGACGATGTAAGCGGCTGGCGTTCACTGGAAACCTCTCTTATGGCTTTGCGTGAGGTGGTTGAAGCTTGTGGGCCTGAACTGATTCGGCGTAGTTTGCTCACTCCGGAATGGCTCAACAAGACGGTTTTTACAGCAGCTGAGCACTCAAATCGTTATGTCAGAGAGGCGGCTATGGACATGGCTCGGGTGGTGGTCGATCGTTGTGTATGTATCAGCGACAGCGCTTCTTGTGGGAAAGTCATAGATTTTAATAGGCTGGCTGCTGTCGTAGCAGGTGGCTTGGCAGATGCCTGGCCGCAAGTAGTGTATGCGGCTGTCATTGCGACTCGTAGTCTTCTGTTAACGGCTACAAACCATGTTGGTGTGGATGCCGAAGATCTTTTCGCCGAGCTCCTTCCTCCACTTTGTCAGTGCCGCTACTATACACCTGAGGGTGTTCAGGTACAAGCTCAGGAGACCTGGACTCAATTGTTTGCAGCCGCAAACAAAAGGAAGGATGACGCAGGCAGCGCTGGAAGCGGGCGGGAGGCTGTCGCGCGATATGTGAAGGAAATGGTTGATTGCCATTGTCGGGCACTTCAGCATGGACGCAGCCATTTCACACAGGTCGCCGCGTGTTATGCCCTGAAGGAGCTAATGGAAAAGATCGATGAAAAGGTAACTTCACCTTTCGCCAATCAAATATTGCGGGGGATCCTGCCCTGTTTACGGGCTTCGCACTGGGAGCTTCGCTCGGCAGGATACGTCGCCTTTGCTCAACTTTCACAAAAATTTCCCGTGATTGTCATGTCACGACGAGAAGATGCTGTTAACGTCTGTTTTGTTGGATTAGAAGATGAATCGTGGTCCATTCGCGAAGAGTCTGCATGGGCACTAGCCGCCATGACTCGATATGGGGAAAAAACAAAAATGCAGCAATGCCTTATCACCCGTCTTGAAGCCACACTGGATGCCGCTCGCCGTCAACCTGTGGAGACCGAAGAAGAGCAGCTGCGACGCTTCAATGATGCCCAGGCTCACACGGGCGGGCCTGTATTCGGTTGTTGTGGAGGCCTCTTACATCCTCGTGCAACTCCGTCGGGGGTCAATTTGCAGACCGACGTAGATATGTCTGCGTATCGTTACGCAGCTCAGCCCTGGGAAGTGTCTGAAGGCGCTTTGTACATCTTTGTTGAACTATGCTCAAAAGATCTCCTACCACAGATTGACGCCGTATACGGAAGCACATTTGCAGACAGATATTTGCCTGTCCTAGCGGAGTTAGGCGGTCTGCGTCATTTCTACAGCGCCGATCGTTTGCGTCAGAGCCTCTGGCGAATGCTACCTCGAGTGACAGAGCGCTTGGGCAAGCCGACCTTGAGGCGGTACTTAGATCTCTTCACACCCGCGCTTTTCAGTGCCCTCGCCTCGCCCGCGGCCAGTCCCTTGACACGGCATGCGGCTATGGTATGCATAGCTGAGCTTTGCCGACAAATGGGCCCCTCGTTTTTTGTGGGTCGGCTATCAGAGGCTGAACGCCAGCTCTATTTTCGTCACGTTCCTCGTTGGTCTTCACCCCACGGCATTGCTCGGGCATCGCGATCGGATGGTGGCCTAATTCCATCCCTCCTGCTTTCTCAACCTGAAGTTGTCAGCATATAGGTGCGCGACCTCTTTCTCATTTGTCCTGTACTGCATTGCTCGAATAATAACTTGAAGATAAAGAGTTTGACTCTTGGGATACGTCCTTGAAACTGTTTAGCTCAAGCAATGTCTTAAAGGCTAAGAATAAATTTCGAAGACAAAGGATGCGTTGTAACACTTATGCTTTGACTCTTGATTCTTTATCGTACTTAGCGCACAACGTCAGAAAAATATTCTCTAATTTTCGACAGAACAATGTGCGTGGGCCTACTTTGATTCGCGATGATCCTTCAAACTTATCGCGTGTCATATCTGTGTACGACTGCTCTAGATTTCATGGGCATTCTACCATCCCTGACGAATGGTGTGATTTTCTTCCACACCTGCCCTTTCCGTAATGTCGGATGCAAGACCCAGCGTGGCAATGGTGTGCATGCGAGAATTATGACCCACACAGTCCCGGCTCTCCACCCCATCTCCTTTCCCTTCTCCCATCTCACGAAGGCCGAGGGAGCATGCAAATGAAGCGTCATGAAGATGCTGAAGATTTTCCGTTTCTCGTTCTCCCACGATGCGTAAATGATGGTCCTGATCCTCTCCATCATCTAGGTGCATGTCCTGATGGTCGCAAGCGTTCCGTTGATCATGTACTTCGATGTGCTGAACGTGGTGTCGGAAGACGCAGCGCTGCCTCTTGTCCTCTTCCTGGGGTTTTCCATCGGTCAAGTCAACCCCAGCGCGTGGTAGCGCAACTGACTGTCGGCGCTGAAGCTGATCATACTGGTCTCGACGTTGCCAATTAGAATGTGCATCAGCTTCAAGCAACAAAAAGCCGGGATCACCCTCTGCTCTCTCACCTTCTCGTCCCATCTTGTTCCTGAAGGACACAGCTTCATCCTCTGCGTTCGTTTCTACCACTCTATCATCTGCACAAATGCCTCCCTCACGTTCTCCACAAGTATGGCCTGGTACACTGTGTGTGATTGCAGCTCCCGGTGCGCCTATATTTTCCTGTTCTGTGTCCCCCGGATGGTTTAAAATCAT
>Ga0209925_1000082_pt1 | contig 46037 bp, 38 predicted proteins | sample SalPonR2_A_D1_MG_FD_185702 | JGI IMG/M metagenome (GOLD analysis project Ga0209925, IMG submission 185702) | Salt pond soil microbial communities from South San Francisco under conditions of wetland restoration - Salt Pond MetaG R2_A_D1_MG... ... | reverse complement strand
AATATCTGTGTTGCGCTTCCGTCCCTCGGAATTTCACGTACAGCTAAGTACGCTGCATTCCTCGGGATTTTGCGCGCCTTGATCTTGAACTTTTTACTTTGCCATCCTAAAATTGAGTTTTTACGAGATTGTCAAGGTCTAAGGCTAATGATAAGTGCGAACCCCTTGTAGCAGGTTAAATATTACAAATCAATACCCCTATTCCTCTTTCTTTTGCTGCGGCGCCTGCGCCTCCTGTGCCAGCGAGGCGACACTGCCGCGGGTGATCCTGATGCGGACCTTGTCCGCGATCTCAACGGTGGCATTCTGATCATCGAGGTTCGTAATCCGCCCGTAAATGCCGCCGCTGGTTATGATCCGGTCGCCCTTTTTCAGGTTGTTTATCATCTCCTGATGCGCTTTGGCCTTTTTCTGCTGGGGGCGGATCAACAAAAAATAGAAAATCACGAACATCAGAATAATCGGCACCAGCGCGGCAAATCCGCCGCCCTGGCCCTGACCGCCCGCACCGCCCTGCTGGCCCATGGCATAGGCCAGGCCAATTAAATTAAAATCAAACATTCCTCCTCCTTGGATTATCCAAACTTAAGGGAAAGCTGTCGCCTTCCGGCTGCTTTTTACCCGACACCTAACACCTAGCACCTAACACCTAATCACTCCCAATCAATCCGGCTGTCTCCGGGGACCATCGTGCTATCGGCCTCAATGGTGATGGCGATGCCCCGGCGCACCTCCAAATCCAGGATCTCCTTCTTTTTCCGGTTCAATAAATAGGCGGCGACCTCAGGCGGCACAAGCCCTTTAACGTTGGTAATCTCCGTCTTCATCGTCTCCAGCCGGAGGCGCCGGAGAAAACTCAACCCAAGGGACTCCACCGATTGGATGACGCCCTTTCCCTGGCAATGCCGGCAGCGCTCAAAATTGATGTATCGAATCGATGGGCGAATCCGCTGCCGCGACATCTCCATCAGGCCGAACCTGGAAATCCGGCCCACCTTGGTTCGCGCCTTATCCTCCTTCAGCTGGGTCTTCATGGCCTGTTCGACCTTCTGCTTGTGCTTCTGCTCCCGCATATCGATAAAATCAATCACGACCAACCCGCCGAAATCCCTAAGCCGCAGCTGGCGGGCGATTTCTTCGGCGGCCTCCAGGTTGGTGGCAAGGGCGGTCTCCTCGATGGAACGCTTCTGGGTGGCCTTGCCGGAATTCACATCAATGGAGACCAGGGCCTCGGTCTGCTCAATCACGACGCTGCCCCCGGATTTAAGCCGCACCCGGTTTTCAAAAATCGAGGAAATCTGGTCTTCCAGCTGATGCTTGGTAAAAATCGGCTTGTCCGCGTTATAGCGTTTGACGATTTTTTTGTGCTGGGGGGAAACCATATTGATGAAATCCCGGATTTCGTTGTAGACGGTTTCATCATCAACCAGTATCTCCGAGACATCAGAGGTAAAATAGTCGCGGATGACCCGCTGGACAAGGGTCCGATCCTTGTATAGCAGGGTCGGCGGTTCCGCTTTGACCGCCTGCTTGTTGATATTTTTCCAAAGGCGCATGAGGTAGCGGAAGTCCTTTTCAATGGCCGTTTTGGTGCACTCCTGGCCGGCGGTGCGGACAATAATGCCGAAGTCCTCCGGGATTTTCAGCTTGTCCAATATGTCCTTTAAACGCTTGCGCTCCGCTTCATCGTTGACTTTTCGGGAGATACCGCGGCTTTTGCTGCCGGGCATCAGAACCGTATGCCGGCCGGCAAGGGATATGAATGTGGTGAGCATGGCCCCCTTGTGCATGAAGGGGTCGTTGGTGATCTGCACCAGCATCTCCTGACCGCTCTGGACGACATTTTTCAGGGACTGATCCCCCGAGGGATCATCCAGATAGTAGTCCGGATGGATTTCCTGCTTTTGCAGAAACCCGTGTTTCTCCGCCCCGTAATCGAGAAATACCGCCTGGAGACTCGGCTCCACCCGGGCCACCACGCCCTTATAGATATTTCCCTGCGTTATCTCCCGGGCCGTGGTTTCAATATGAAACTCCTCCAGCCGATTATTTTTGACTTTGGCGATCCGGCATTCTTCAGGATCGACGGCATTCACCAGTATTTTTGAATGAATTGAAATAAGAAACATACCTCCTTGAATTAGAATGCCTATTTTCATATGAAATCAGGCCAAACAAGTCAAATAATTTTCAATTTAAACAGGTTGCCGGCTTGTTTGCCTCAAGCAAGCATCCATCTTGATATTTACGAAACTTTATGGCATGACAAAGCAAACAAAGTGAACCTTAAACCTTGAACTTAAGAGTCAACCCTATGGATAACAGATACGATCCGAAACGCATCGAACCGAAATGGCAGACCGTCTGGGATGCAAACAAGCAGTTCAAAGTCGACGAGGACCCGAGCCGCGAAAAATACTACCTCCTGGAGATGTTCCCCTACCCCTCCGGCAAAATTCACATGGGCCATGTCCGAAATTACACCATCGGCGATGTCATCGCCCGGTATAAGCGGATGCGCGGTTTTAACGTGCTTCACCCCATGGGATGGGATGCCTTTGGCATGCCCGCTGAAAACGCGGCCATCGCCAACAATACGCATCCCGCGGCGTGGACATACGCCAATATCGACGCCATGCGCGAGCAGTTAAAGCGCATGGGGTACAGCTACGACTGGGACCGGGAGTTTGCCACCTGCGCGCCGGATTATTACAAATGGGAGCAGTGGCTCTTTCTGAAAATGCTCGAAAAGGGCATGGCTTACCAGGGCGAATCGTATGTGAACTGGTGTGATACCTGCCAGACCGTTCTCGCCAACGAACAGGTGGAGGCCGGCGAGTGCTGGCGATGCGGCAATCCGGTGCGGCAGAAGAAGCTCACCCAATGGTTTTTTAAAATCAGCGACTACGCCGAAGATCTCCTGGAATACTGCGACAGGCTGGCGGGTTGGCCGGAAAAAGTGACCACCATGCAAAAAAACTGGATCGGCAAAAGCATGGGCGCAGAAATCCGTTTCCAGGTGGAAGATTCGGATCGGGCGATCGATGTCTTTACCACGCGTCCGGATACGATTTTCGGCGCCACCTTCATGTGCCTCGCCCCGGAGCATCCCCTGGTCCGCGCCTTGTCGCGGGGAACAGGGCTTGAAGCGGATGTGGACGCATTCGTCGAGCGCATGGCGCTGCAAAGCCGCTCCGACCGGATGCTCGAGAACTACGAAAAGGAGGGCCTGTTCATCGGCGCCTGGTGCCTCAACCCCATGACCGGCCGGCGCATGCCGATTTATATCGCCAATTTCGCCCTCATGGAATACGGTACCGGCGCGGTCATGTCGGTTCCCGCCCATGACCAGCGCGATTTTGATTTCGCGAAAAAATACGGTCTGGATATCGTCGTGGTCATCCGCCCTTATGATACGCCGGTTGAGCAAGTCGCGCGGACAGAGGCCTATGTGGAAGACGGGGTTTTGGTCAATTCGGGAAAATTTACCGACATGGACAACAAGGCCGCCCAGGAGGCCATCACCGATTATTTTGAAAAAAACGAGTTGGGCAGGAAAGCGGTCAGTTATCGGCTGAGGGACTGGGGCATCTCGCGGCAGCGCTACTGGGGCGCCCCGATTCCGGTGATCCATTGCGAATCCTGCGGCGCCGTGCCGGTGCCCGAAGAAGACCTGCCGGTGGTCCTGCCCGAGGACGTGGACCTGCTGGAAGGGGGGCGCTCGCCGCTCGAAACCACCGAGGCTTTTGTCCAAACGACCTGCCCGAAATGCGGCGGGCCGGCCAGGCGCGAGACCGATACCATGGATACGTTTGTAGAGTCCTCCTGGTATTTTGAGCGCTACTGCAGCCCCGATTTTGACCGGGGGATGTTCGATACCGGTGCCGTTGGCTACTGGATGCCGGTGGATCAGTACATCGGCGGTGTGGAGCATGCCGTGATGCACCTGCTATATTCGCGCTATTTTACGCGGGTGCTCAAAGATATCGGCCTGGTCGAGTTCAAGGAACCGTTTACCCGGCTCCTTACCCAGGGGATGGTGTGCAAGGAAACCGTGCAATGCCCGGAACACGGCTTCCTCTATCCAGAAGAGACCCGCTACGATGGGGACCAGCCGTACTGCGGGTTCTGCAATCAAAAGGCGGCCGTCGGCCGGGTGGAAAAAATGTCCAAATCCAAAAAAAATGTCATCGACCCCAATGTCCTGCTGGACGAATACGGGGCGGACACGGTCCGGCTGTTCTGTCTGTTTGCCGCCCCGCCGGAGCGAAGCCTTGAATGGAGCGAGCAGGGGGTTGAAGGCGGCTTTCGCTTTCTCAACCGGATCTGGCGCCTGATCAACCACTGGCATGCGGATATCCAGAAAGTCAGGCCATTTGACGGGGATCCGGGGGAACTGGATGGGGCGGCAAAAAAACTTTTTTCCAAAACCCATCAGACCATCAAAAAGGTGACAACCGATATCGAGGAGCGATTCCATTTCAACACCGCCATCAGCGCGGTCATGGAGCTGGTCAATGCCATGTATGCGGCGGAATTGGACATGGCGCATGCCCATTCTGCCGGTGTTATGCGTCATGCGGTGGAGTCCGTCATCCTGTTGCTGGCCCCGGTCGTCCCCCATATCACGGAGGAGCTGTGGGAGGCGTTGGGCAATGAACCGGGCAAACTCTCATCGGCGTGGTGGCCCGCCTACCGGGAGGATGCCACGATCTCAGAAACCCGGGTGATGGTGGTCCAGGTAAACGGCAAAGTCAGGGGGCGATTTGAGATTTCGGCGGACGCCGATGATGACGCCATAAAAGAAAAAGCCATGGCAGATGAGAACGTCCGGCGATTTACCGAGGGCAAAGACATCAAAAAAATTATCGTGGTCAAGGACAAGCTGGTGAATATTGTGGTATGAGATAATTTGCTTTTGGCAAGCTATAAACCGATATCATTAAAAATTATTTTAATCTGTCATTTCGAGTACTTTAATTTGTCATTTCGAGTACTTTAATTTGTCATTTCGAGTACTTTAATTTGTCATTTCGAGTACTTTAATTTGTCATTTCGAGCGACAGCGAGAAATCTTTTGAACGAAAAACTGTATTATGTTTACATACTCACAAACTGGAATAATAAAGTCATGTATGTAGGCTTTACCCGAGACCTGACAAAAAGGATCTATGAACACAAAAATAAATTGATCGATGGATTTACAAAAAAATACAATGTCTTCAAACTAGTATACTTTGAAGCGGTTAAGGATGTAATATCAGCAATTACCAGGGAAAAAGAAATAAAGGGATGGCGAAGAAATAAAAAAAATCAGCTGGTGGATCAAATGAACCCTGAGTGGCATGATTTGAGTTGGCGGTTATAAAAGATTCCTCGTCGCTTACGCTCCTCGGAATGACAGGGGTTGGAAGCAGGCGCTCCTCGGAATGACAGGGGTTGGAAGCAGGCGCTCCTCGGAATGACAGGGGTTGGAAGCAGGCGCTCCTCGGAATGGCAGAGCTTAAAGGCTTTCGCTCCTCGGAATGACAACTTCAAAACGCTAAATAAATTTAAACACACCCCATGATAAACTTACAGCACAAATCAATATCAACAACCTCAGTAGCGTTGATTTTATTATCATACCTACTAGGCCTGGCCGCCTGCGGCTATCATTTCTCAGGCGGCGGCGAGCTGCCGGGCGGTATCCGCACCGTGAATATCGGTATATTCGAGAACAGAACCGGAGAGACCGGCATTGGGACCCTTTTGACCAACCATCTGGTCAACCAGTTCACCCGGTTTGACAGCGTTGAAATTGTTGAAAAGGACAAGGCGGAAGCGATTCTAACCGGCACCATCAAGGGCACCCGAATTCGGACCATTGCCCATGAGAGCCCGAATCAGCCGGAGGAACGGCGTATTACCCTTTATATCGATGTTGAATTGACATCCCCCGATGGTCGGCGGCTCTGGTCGGCCAATGATATCACCGCCAGCGACTTCTATGATATTTCAGCGGAGAAGATCAGATCCGAACGAAACAAAAAATCCGCTATCACCGAACTCTCCGAAAGAGTGGCGGAGCGGATTTACTACCGGTTGACCGACCGATTTTAAACGGCGGCAGAACGATTGAGCCGTCTGGCCAGACGGGATTTCTTCCGGGAAGCGGTTTTCTTATGGACCACCCCTTTCTGGGCGGCCTTGTCAATCACCGATTTTGTCCGGTTCCATTCACCGGCCATCGCCTCGACGTTGCCTTCTTTTTCAACCCGGGCAAGATTTCTGGAAGCCGTTTTTATCCGGGTCTTAACCCCCCGGTTTCTCAGCCGGCGTTTTTCATTCTGTCGGGTCCGCTTGATCGCTGATCTATGGTGTGCCAATGGTATCGCTCCTTTTTGATTTTTAATAACGGATACTAATAACGAATCGCATCATCCATGTCAAGGCAAAATATAAGCAGGGGAGGAAAGGAAAAAGGGGAAAGCAGCGCATGACATCCGAGAAGACAAAATTCACCAAGGCCGCCGGGATCATCGGCATTGCCACGCTGGCAAGCCGGATTTTGGGATTTGTCCGGGACATGGTGATTGCCTGGTTTTTCGGGGCCGGGTACCTGTCTGACGCTTTTTTTGTGGCCTTTCGGATTCCCAATCTCCTGCGGCGCCTGTTTGCCGAGGGCTCGCTTTCAATCGCCTTCGTTCCGGTGTTTACCGACTACCTGACCCACGCGGGCCGTGCGGAGGCCTTTAAAATGGCCCGCTCCACGCTGCGGATGCTGTCCATCCTCCTGGTCGTTCTAACCCTTGCGGGCATACTGGGCGCCCCCTGGATTGTCCGGGTCGTCGCTCCGGGCTTTTCCGGCGCAAAGTTCGCCCTCACGGTCACGCTTACCCGGATCGTGTTCCCCTATATCTTTTTTATCTGCCTGGTCGCCCTTTCAATGGGCATTTTAAACACGCTCGGCCACTTCGCCGCCCCTGCCCTGGCCCCGGTGTTTTTAAATGTGGCCATCATCGGCGCCGTCCTGTTTATCGCCCCATACATGGAAACGCCCGTCGCCGGCCTTGCCATCGGGGTATTGATCGGGGGATTGCTTCAACTGCTGCTGCAAGTACCATTTTTAATCCGGCGGGGGTTCCGATTCTGGCAAAAGGCGCCGATCTATCACCCCGGGCTAAAGCGTATCGGAAAACTTATGGGCCCGGCCGTCTTCGGGGCCGCCGTCTATCAAATCAATATCCTCATCGGGACCCTTCTTGCCTCGCTTTTGCCCGAGGGCAGCGTTTCCTACCTCTACTATGCCGACCGGCTGGTCCAGTTTCCCCTGGGGATATTCGCCATTTCCATGTCGGTGGCCGTATTGCCGAGCCTTTCCAGGCAGGCGGCGGCCGAAAACTTTGAGGGGCTTGCCGACACCTTCGGCTATGCCGTCCGGCTGATTTTTTTCATCACCCTGCCGGCCATGGTCGGCCTGATCGTTCTGCGGGAGCCGATCGTGGCCCTTTTGTTTCAGCGGGGGGAATTCGGCGCAGAGAGCACACGGCTTACCGCCTACGCATTGATCTTTTACAGCCTGGGCCTATGGGCATTCTCCGCCGTCCGGATCGTGGTCTCCACATTCTATTCCTTGCAGGACACCATCACGCCGGTTAAAATGGCCTCTATCTCGATTATCGCCAATATCCTGCTGAGCCTTCTGCTGATGGGGCCGTTAAGCCACGGGGGCCTGGCGCTGGCCACCTCGCTGGCCTCGATGATCAACTTTCTTCTGCTGGTATGGGCCCTGCGGACACGGCTCGGCGAACTGGACGGCCAAAAGATAATTGTATCTATCGGTAAATCCGTGGTATGTGCCCTATTGATGGGGATCATATTGGGAGGCCTGACGGGCCTCTTCCCATTGCCGGCAGGCGCCCCCCTCTTCAGGCTTCTGGCAGGCGTTATCGGCGGGGTGATTATCGGCATGGCTGTATACGCCCTTGCCGCATTTGCCCTGCGATGCCCGGAACTAAAAGATATCGTCCGAATGGTGAGAAAGGAGCCCCTGACGTGACGCTCAGGCTCAAACCGCTTTATCTAAAAATCGGGCTTGCCATCGGGATTTTCGTCCTGGTGGCCTATTTGGGGATCATTGTCTTCGGCGATAACGGGCTGCTTGATCTAAACCGGAAAAAAGAGCGACTGCGTGCCATTCAGGCCAAAAACAGAGCCGTTGAAAAAGAGAGCGTCGACCTTTACCGCCGGGTCACACGCCTGAAAAACGATCCGCTTTACCTCGAATACGTTATCCGCCAGGAACTGTGCGTGGTGGGCGAGGATGAGATCGTATTCAAATTCAATTCCCGCGACTAGCTGCTGCAATGGGCCGCGCCTCATCCACTGCCCCTTCAACCCTACTTTCTAAGCGACCTCAATATATCCCTCACCGACTCCGGATATTCATCCCGCTGGATGCGACGAATGATGCCCAGTGCGGTTTTACCAAAAATCGGAATCCGCCAGATATAGGGAAGCGTAAAATCGATGTTCAAGAGTTTGGCCGCGCCGGGGCGCAGTTTACTGTCTTTGCTGGTCTTACTATCGGATTCGGATACAAGGGCATCCATGGAAAACTTAAACCGAAGGCCGGAACGGGCCGCCGGCGCCTTCTTTTCTTCACCGGATTCCGGTTTTTGGGGAGTTTGGCCTTTAGCCCCCTTATTTTCAAGGCCTTCAACAACCTCAAATGCTCGATCCACTTTGCTTTCGTTCTTTTTGGCTTCACCCATGATTCCCCCCATCTCAAAATCGATTTTTTTCCGACACGGTTATGATTGTTTGAGAAATGTTTTCAATATCCTCGATGGCGCGTGTGACCTGCTGCCTGTTTTTCTTATTGTTTTCGACAAGTTTTGAATATTCATGAAGATTCAACCCCTGTCGGTTAAAATTTTCGTAAACCGCGCGACTGGGATAGACCGCCTCCAGGCACGATACGTAGACCGGCAAAATCTCGTCAAAATATTCATAGCACTTCCGGGGGCTTACCCGGGGATGGACAAATACCGGCAGCACGAAAAAATGCGCCCGTTTTTCCGGCGCCGCCCGGATAATCTGCTTTATAATCGGATACAGGTTATTCATGAAGGCGTTTTCATCATTGGTCGATGTTCGCAGCGGGATGATTACCAAATCGCAGAATGCGCAGGCAAAACGCGTGTGAAGCTTGCCCGTGCCCTCACCGGGGATATCCATAACCATCAGGTCATTATGGGCGGATATGGCTTTAATCCCTTGCTGGAATACCTCTTTCTGGCTGCTCGAGATGTGATGAAACGATACATGCCCGGAATTATAGCCCATTTCCTGCCGTTCGGCCCACCAGTTCCTGAGGGTTCCCTGCGAATCCAACTCCACCAGGGCAATAGAATCAAACTGCCGGTGCATGGTCCTGGAAAACGCCGTATTTACGGCAAGCGTACTTTTGCCGGTGCCTCCCTTTGTCTGAACAAATCCGATGACCATTATGCCCCTATTTTACCCCGCCGATTCCTTCAGCTTGACCGGGTCGTGCCCGTTCCGTGCGGCCTTGGCCAGGCGGGCCACTTCCGCAATATCCGCATCCGAGAACACCCCGTTGACCCCAGATATGGCCGCCAGGCGCATCCCGTGCTTTAAACCCAGCTGGTAGATCTCCTTGACCTTCTGCCATTCGATGTCACGACCGATGGTATAGGTCTCGTAACGGCCTTCGAGCGCCAGGACAATGGTTTCCGCAAGGCAGGCGTAGGCCACTTTCGGCGGCAGGCCGATATCGCGCATCTCCACATTTTCCCCGGGAAGCAGGATCTCACCGGACTCAATCACCAGCACATCCGGCCGCTTGGCCACATCCTCTGCTGAAAGATCAAGGGGACGGGCCACATCCGTAATAATGCAGCCGGGTTTCACCCGCATGATATCGATAACGCTCTTGCCGCCGCCCGCGGATGTAGCGGTGACAATGACATCCATATCCTCAAGGTGCTTATCCGCCCGGGTGGATATTTCCACTTTGACATCCGGCGTTTCGTCAAGAATCGACTCCTTCAATGCCAAAAGCTTTGAATGGCGGACGTCAACCATGTATATCTCATCGAACGCCATGGCCAGCAGCCGGCAGCAAACCGAACCGATAGAGCCCGTCGCCCCTACGACCATGGCCTTGCCTTTTAATTTTTTGCCCCGCTGATCCACTTCAAGCAGGCCCATGCGGCGTCCGGCATCAGCCGCCGCCCATAATGCCCCCGAAGCGCTGTAACTGTTTCCTGTGGTAATGGGAATATCGGCTTTTTTAGCCACTGTGACGCCGGCATCGCCGACGACCTTGGTAAAAGCCCCCAGACCCATAATCTGGGCACCCATGCGCTTGGCCAGCTTTGCCGCCTGAAGAAGGCGCTTATAGGTAAATTCGGCATTGTGGGAGAGCATCTGCTTGGGGGTTCCGCCCACAGTGATCAGCCATCCTTCGGCCTCGACCCCGGTGGGGGACTTGATACCGGTCATCTTTGAATATACGAAAGCAGGGGAATAGGCAATGGCCTTTTCCACGGCATCCATAAAAAACGACGGGGCATACCGGGAGGCCAGCTGGATATTCGGGTCCTTTTTGAGCTGCTCCTGGGAGAGGGGGTGGATCACGAATGCAAACCGGTTAACCCGGCGGAACTCGCCCTGCGGATAGATCACCCGGGGATCCATGCGCTGCTCACTGATGACCTCGAGCAAATCGTCGTCGCTGATCTCATCGAGCGATTTACCCAATGCTACGGCGATAATCCCCTCCAGGATATTAAAGCCCACCACCTGCTCAAGAATTTTCGGTGTACAGTCGAACAGGGCATCCACACCCCGCTCCTGGAGGAACCTAATCCGATCCGGGTAGGCGTTGGCCGTAATCACGATTTTTCCGCCCAGCTCCTCTAAGGTGCAATTCTTCAGGTAGTCGTAAAAATTGTAGGAGGGCACGACCAGCACCTGGCTGTTTTGAACGGCTTTACAAACAATATACGCGTTCCATTTTTTCATGGGGACGGCGGATCGGGCGAGCCGCTTGGTGGGCACCCACTCCAAGACATCATGAATGCCCTTGGCATAGGTGTGCAGCTCATCAAGGGAGTTTAGAAATTTGGGAATGCCGTTCTCATAAACCGGGTCGGCGAAACTGAGGTTGTCCGTATATTCGGAAATGACTTTGGCAATGTTGTAATTGATCAGCCCCGACATGAAGAGCGTTTTACGATGATTGAAATAGTTATTGCCGAACTTGAACTGGAGATGACGAATCGCCCATTCAAAAGACACCCGGCGCAGCGTCTCGCCGGTGGTGATCGGAGAGTGGATTTGGGCGCGCAGCTTATTGATTTTTCTTTTCTGCCGGTCTACCAGTCGGTTGGAACCAATCGCATACCCGAAGTTAATGCCGCCCAGGCCGATGGCGTCCGCCGCCTTATCCCAGTCCCTGAGATATTCAGCGGCTTTATCCGGGTCGCCGTCGGTACCCAGGCGTTTGATGTTCATTTGCTGCCCGAGAAACTCGGTCTCAAATTCATAATCATCCGAACTTGACCCCAGACTGATGCTGACGATCTGTTTCACTGTTGCCCCTCCTTTTAATGTAGGCTCCTCAAGCTCTGAGCTTATTTTACCGGCCCGTCATCGCGTATGGCATTGGCCGGGCACGTATACATGGCTTCCTCGCATAATCTAGCCTCCGCCTCGCTTGCCGGCTGTCTGTACACATAGCTGTGGCTGATGGCCAGCGATTCATCCATATTTTCCCTGAAATTATCCGGTGCGATTTGCCCGCAAAGCGTGCACCCGATACACGCCCCGGTCACATAAAACCGGCCGGGCGCATTGATTTGAAACTTTTCCGTATGCTCAGGCATTGCTGAAACTCATGCCGCCGATCCCATGCCGTCAGCATCAGCCCCATCCTTTTTTTGGGTGACTTTCTGCAAAAAATGCCGCGACTGCGGAATAAACCGCTTCTAAGTAACTTGAAAATATATATTAATATTCCAGAAGCTTAGCTCTCTGTCATTCCGAGGAGCGAAAGCGACGAGAAATCTTGATTGTTCAAGATTTCTCGCTGCCGCTCGAAATGAATCCTGTCGGCTTTCAGCATTAAACAGTGTTTATTTAAATAAAATTTGTTTTTTCCCAAATAATAGAAATTTTAAAATCTGAAGTCAATAACAGGGATGCCACTTGCTGTCAAATTTTAAAAATGCCACCCTTTCCCTTTTTTTTTACCTTTCCCTCCTTTTCCCTAACTACCATCAGGCATAGCTTTTGTAAACCGCCTTATGCCAGCCGTCATAAAGGGCCGTCCGTTCCTGTTCGGCCATCCGGCTGTCCCATTGGTGATCGATTTCCCAATGCTGACGCAGCTCCTGGAGATCCGACCAGAATCGGACCGCAAGCCCGGCCGCGTAGGCGGCACCGAGGACGGTGGTTTCCCGGTTTTTGGGGCAAATCACGGGCAGCCCCAGAATATCCGACTGGAACTGCATTAAAAGCTCGTTATTCACCATCCCGCCGTCGACCTTCAAGGCGGTCAACCGGATGCCGGAATCCTTTTCCATGGCCTCGAAAATCTCCTTGGTCTGAAAGGCGCTGGCCTCCAAAACGGCACGGGCGATATGCCCCTTGTTGATATAATGGGTAAGACCGGTAATCACCCCCCTGGCCTCGCGTCGCCAGTGTGGGGCGAACAGCCCGGAAAAGGCGGGAACGAAATAGGCCCCGCCGTTGTCGTCAACGGTCCGGGCCAGCGCCTCGATCTCCTCCGAGGCGGATATCAGCCCCAGGTTGTCCCGGACCCACTGGACAAGGGAGCCGGCAATGGCAATTGAACCCTCCAGGGCATATACCGGCGGCTCCCCTCCGATCCGATAGGCAGGCGTGGTAAGCAGCCCATGGGTGGAATGCACCATCTGCTCGCCGGTATTCATCAGTAGAAAACAGCCCGTACCGTAGGTATTCTTGGCTTCTCCCGGCGTAAAACAGGCCTGCCCGAAAAGCGCGGCCTGCTGGTCGCCCAAAATTCCGGCAAGCGGAATTTTCTCGCCAAAGACCCCTTCCGGTGTCGTATACCCGTAAACTTCACTGGAGGAATGAATCTCGGGCAGGATTTTTTCCGGGATATCCATGGCGGCGAGCATTTCCGTGTCCCATTTCAGCGTTTCAATGTTCATGAGCATGGTTCGGCTCCCGTTTGACACATCGGTAACATGAAGCCCGCCGTCCGGTCCGCCGGAAAGCCACCAGATCAGCCATGCGTCCATGTTGCCGAACATGACCGCGCCTTTCTCCATAGCCGAGCCCAAACCATCCACCGTCTCCACCAGCCACTTTATCTTCGGCCCTGAAAAATAGGTGGAAAGCGGCAGGCCCACACGGGAACGGAAGCATCCCATCTCCCCGTTCACCGCCAGACGGCTGCAGATGGGGTCGGTGCGGGTATCCTGCCATACAATCGCATTATAATAGGGCTCGCCGGTTTTTGGGTTCCATAGTACGGTTGTCTCCCGCTGGTTCGTGATGCCGACGGCCGCCAGTTCGCCGGGACGAATCCCCGCCGACTTAAGGCCCTGCCGAATCACTTCATAAGCCTTATCCCGGATCTCAATGGGATCATGCTCCACCCAGCCGGGCCTGGGGTAAATCTGCCGGTGTTCCAGTTGGGCGCGGGAAACGATTTTTCCGTGATGGTCAAATACAAAAAACCGGGTGCTGGTGGTTCCCTGATCCACCGCACCGACATAGGCGGCTCGCGTCATGGCCGATTCTCCTTTCCCCTTATACCTTTCCCCTTATACCTTGTACCTTTCACCTTTCACCTTTCCCCTCTTAACATACGGATCAAATAGAGGCCACCCTATTCTTGAGTCCATAGGTTAACAATTGACGTTAATGTCAGATTATTATTGACTTTCTTTTACTGTTCCTGTTAGATGGGCTTAGATAAGATCTTCAGAGATAGATAGTAAAATAAATTTATACTATATCGGGATAGGGTAAAAAATGATTGTAAAAAACGAGACGGATAAGGAAACGACGAATCTTAGTCCGCCCAATCAGCAGCCTGTACCGAGCCCACTGTTTTTTAAAGGTTTCAAAGAGGACTTTTCACTGGGTATTGTTTCCAACCGTATACAGCACATGAAAAAAACGGCCGTTCGTTTTTTGACCAATGATTTGATTACGCGTTGGATCAACTTTACCTACGACTTTTATAGCAGAATTTACGAGGGGCAGCTGCGGCTGGGCATTCCCGTTTCAAAGGAATTGTTAAAATCCCGGGAGGAGATCCGAGCACGGGCGGCCAGTAAACTGGCGCTGACGCTGTATCACATATTCCTCCAGGTAACGGGGATCCGGGTGCCCCGAAGCGATATCAAAGGCATCCTCCTGGGCGAACTTGAAGCGGGAAATCTCCGGCTGACGGAAAATGTCATTATTCTTACCCGCAGCCAGTTAAAATACCTGGCATTGAACCGATGCAAGATTCCGGGGTATTTTTTCTCCGCCATCCTTGAGGAAGCCACACGCCGGCGTATCCTCAAAGAAACGCTTAAAAACAACCCCTTGCCCGCCTATTTTGACAGCGAAATAGAGGAGAACGCGGAAAACGGCCGGGGCGATTACGAATTCGTTTATTACCGGGACTACACCGATGAGGGAAAAGAAATCAAATTCCGGCGGATCGTCAGTATTGAAGCGGTCACCGCAGGCGACAACCGGCCCTCGGTTATCCTGGTGCCGGGGTTTGTGAATAACAGCAACTGCTATAACCTTTCCAACAAACAGTCGCTGGCCAAAGATATGGCTGATCAGGGGCACTGGGTCTATCTATTCGATCCCAGGGGAATGGGCATCAATCAGGGAAAATTCGACCCATGGTATACCGTGGATACATTAATCGATTATGACCTGCCCACCGTTCTCCGGTTTATCAATAGCCGCAGCAAGAAAAAGCCGTCGATCCTTATCGGCCACAGCATGGGCGGCATTATTGCCGAAAATATGGTCTTGAACTGGAGTGTCCGCAAGCATTTAAACCACATAGACGACCTCTCCGTTGAACAAAAGGCCATGCTCAATCAGCTGCTGCCGCCGGCCGATGTCGCCGCTGAAAACCTGCGGCAGGTTCGCGGCATTATTTCCATGGGCGCGCCCAAATTTTTCAACCGGTATTCCCATGCCTTTTATCCGACTGCCCTCTGGCTGAACCACCTGGCCCGCATCTTCCGAATGCGACAGGTCCCGGTCAAGGAGGCCATGCTGTTTCTGTCGCAAATGCCGGGGTTGAGCCATGCCACCAACCATTTGCTAAAAACCAATGTGGGGGATCTCAACTTCCTGATGTGTCCGGAGAACCATACCTCGAGCAGCTTTTTCACCAAGACCTACATCCAGCATGCGATCGAATCCGTCCCCCTCGGACTGGGGTTCCAGTTTCTCAAAGCCATCTATAACGGGGAGGGCTTCAAGCGCATGGATCAAAGCCGGTTCAACTATTCGACCCATCTGAACTACTTCGCCAAAGACATCCCCCTGTTCCATATCTGGGGGGATAAGGACCCCCTTGCGACGCCCGACAACGTCTATTACAGCAAGTCCTACCCGCATAAGCGCAAAAAAATCTATCATATCGAGTCGCCAAGGGATATCGAGCGCATTGACATTCCGGAAAAGCAGAGTCAGGTGATCGACTTTATCATTGAAAACGCCAACCACCTGGATCTTCTATATGGTCGGTGGCTGAAGAGATCGTCTATCCGCTTTTACTCAAAATCGTCGAACAGGTCTGGGGCGACTGGTCCTATGAGCAGGAAGCGGATTCCGCGGCTTAGCCGCCTGTTTACAGGTTCCATGAGGGGGGGACGATGACAAAAAAACTGTTTACCGGAATCGGTGTTTTGGTTCTTCTTCTGGTCATTTATCTTTTAACATGGCCGGTACCCATCGATCCAGTATCCTGGAAGGCCCCACCGAATCCCGGCTACACCGGAGCCTTTGAAGCGAACTCGCGGCTTGCCGGTTTTGAAAAGCTGCCGCTGGGCGGCCTGCATGGGCCCGAAGATATCGCCATAAATGACCGGGGCTGGATTTATGCCCCCACCCACGAGGGGGTGATCGTCAGGCTAAAAAGCGAGGACGCCTCTCCTGAAAAATGGGCAGACACCGGCGGCCGACCGCTGGGGATGGATTTCGACGCCCATGGGAATTTGATTGTCGCCGATGGCGATCGGGGGCTTTTATCCGTTGACCCGCAGGGAAGGGTCAAAACGCTTGCCACCGAAGCCAACGGCCAGGCGATCCGGTATGCGGATGATGTGGATGTTGCCGCGGATGGAAAAATCTATTTTTCGGATGCGTCCACGAAATTTGCGCCCCAGGACTTTGGCGGCACCCTGGAGGCGAGTCTTGTAGACATAATGGAACATGGCGGCCACGGGCGCCTGCTGGTATACGACCCGGAGACCGCAGAGACGCAAACCCTTATCGACGGCCTTAACTTCGCCAACGGGGTGGCCGTAAGCCCCGACCAACGATTCGTGCTGGTCAATGAAACCGGCTCATACCGCGTTATCCGCTACTGGCTGGAGGGCCCCGAAAAAGGCGCCTTTGAACCGATCATCGAAGCCCTCCCGGCATTTCCGGACAACATTTCGCCGGGTCAGGCGGGCCGGTTCTGGGTTGCCCTGGTTTCTCCGCGCAATCCGCTTCTCGACAAACTCTCCGACAATCCGCTCATCCGGAAAATGATCCAGCGCATCCCCCAGGGTTTAAGGCCAAAGGCAGAAGCCTATGGCCATATCATTGCCATCAACAAAAGCGGGGATGTCACGCAAAACCTGCAGCATCCGGATCCCGCCGTTCCGCTGAATACCGGCATCACCGAAACCGACGAATATTTATATATCGGAAGTCTGGCAACGGATTTCATCCCCCGGCTGAAAAAATCAGAAGCAGGCATCTGATTCTGCCTGAAAAAGGCATGGAAAAGCCGCCCGGCCCTTGTTTTCCAACAAATCTGTTTTATCTTTAGTAATTAAATTACATTTTAGCTTAAGGGGGTTCTATCAATGGGAAGCCGTATTCGAACAACCGTTCTGCTGAGCCTTCTGACCGTTGTCATCATGTGGGTCGGCAGAATGATCGGCGGTACGCCGGGGATGATATTCGCACTGCTGATTGCCGGGGGGTTTAATTTCTTTTCCTACTGGTACTCGGACAAAATGGTGCTGAAAATGTACCGCGCCAAGCCTGTCAACCGGCAGGATGCGCCGGAGCTTTACAGCCTTGTTGAAGACTTGACATCCAAAGCCGGCCTTCCGATGCCCAAACTCTATATCATTCCCCAGCAGTCGCCCAATGCGTTTGCCACGGGCCGGAACCCTGAAAATGCGGTTGTTGCAGTCACTCAAGGGTTAATTCAGTACATGAACCGGGATGAACTCGCCGGGGTCCTCGCCCACGAGCTCGGCCACATAAAAAACCGGGACATGCTGATACAGACGATTGCCGCCACAATGGCCGGCGCTGTCATGATGCTGGCCACGCTTGCCCGGTGGTCGGCCATCTTCGGCGGCCTCGGCGGGGGGGATGACGACGAGGGCGGCGGCATTATCGGCCTGTTGGTTATGTCAATAATCGCCCCCCTGGCCGCCATGCTTATCCAGATGGGCATTTCACGATCCCGGGAATACCTGGCAGACCGCACATCGGCCGAGATTACCGGAAACAGTGAGGGGCTGGCAAGCGCGCTTGAAAAGCTAGGCGCCTATTCCAAGCAGATTCCCATGCAGGCCGAACCCGCCACGGCCCACATGTTTATCGCCAATCCGCTTTCGGGCAAAAGCATGATGAATCTTTTTTCAACCCATCCGCCCCTTGAAAAACGGATCGCCCGATTGACCGGAAGCGGATCCGGCTTCGGCCAAAACAGCGGAAACGCGCCCGAAAAGAAGACCATGGGCGAGCAAGCCAAAAATTTCTGGGATCGAATGTCGTGATTACGATTACTTATGGACGACGAGCTTAAAAAAGCCATATATAACGCAGTTAAAAATGAACCGTTTGCCAGGTGCCTGAACATGTCACTGGCTGCATTGGAGGAGGGCTACGCCCGGGTAGAAATGGTTTATGATCCGTCTCAAATGAACAATATTTATCAACGGGCGCATGGCGGGGCGATCTTTTCCCTGATCGACGAAGCGTTTGAAACGGCAAGCCAGACCAGGGGGCGTATTGCAGTGGCGTTAAACGTCAATGTCACCTATATGGCATCGCCCGAGGACGGATCCCGGTTGATAGCTGAGGCGAAAGAAATCAACAGTTCAAACAAAATCAGCAACTTCGATATTACCGTGACCGATGGGGGCGGGCAGCTGATCGCCGCATGCCGGGCTACGGCCTACCGGACGGGCAGACCTGTCACCTTCTGAACGGCCGCTGCCAAACCAAGTATTGAGCAAAGGATTGATAATCTATGAAGAATACCAAAATCTTGATCGCCGATCATCATTTGATGGTAAGAGAGGGGCTGAAGTTCCTGCTGGATCGCGAGGACTTTTTTGAAGTCGTCGGGGTAGCGGGCAACAGCCAGGAAACCCTGACGCTCGTCAAATCGAAAAAGCCCGACATCCTGCTCATGGATCTCAGCCTGCCCGCAATATCGCGCCTTGACATCGCCAAACTTGTTAAAACGGCTTCGGCGAAAACCAACCTGATGGTGATGAGTAACAGCATTAAACAAGCCCACGTGCGTCAGACCCTGCAAGGCGGAGCCCGGGGCTATATTTTAAAAACAGCCCCGTTCTCTGAACTCGTCCAGGCGATAAATACCGTTAACCAGGGGAATTATTACCTGAGCTCCGAAATTAAAACCGATATTATTGACCATTTTATCAAACAAACCGACGAGGCCCCGGTCCATAACAAGTATAACCTTCTCACCAAACGAGAAAAGGAGGTCTTCCGGCTGCTCATTGCCGGAAATTCCACCGAAGAAATCGCCAAACTGATTCACATCAGTCCCAAGACAGTGGCCAAGCATCGCTCCAACCTTATGGAAAAACTTGAAATCCTTAATATCGCGAGTCTGGTCCGATACGCGATTAAAATCGGCGTCCTTGACAACGAATACGAGGCCACATGACAGGTGACAGGGGAAAGAGGAAAGGGGAAAGGGGAAAGAGGGTATAAAGTTATTTTTAGGCTCGGCCCCGGGCTTGCGGCCCGGGGGTTACTTCTAAGTAACTTGAAAATATATATTATTATTCCAGAAGCTTAACTCTCTGTCCTTCCGAGGAGCGAAAGCGACGAGGAATCTTGTTTGTTAAAGATTTCTCGCTGCCGCTCGAAATGACAATGCGGATGTTTTTTAGCGTTACTTTCTGTAAAAATACCGCACCAGCGGAATAAACCGATTTTTACGAGATTGTCAAAACCTAACACCCAATACCCAATACCCAACGCCTAATACCTAAACACCTAACACCTAACACCTAACACCTAACACCTAATGGTCACCACCCCCATGTCAAGTATTTATGGATCGAATCCGCCGCACTCCTGCCCGCACCCATGGCCAGAATAACGGTCGCCTGGCCCGTAACGATATCGCCCCCGGCCCATACGCCCGGCTTGGTCGTTTTTCCCGTCTCCTCGTCCGCAATGATATAGCCGCGCCTGGTAAGGGCGATCTCGGGATCCGACTGGGTCAATACCGGGTTGGCGCCTGCGCCCACGGCGACCACAACCAGATCACAGTCCATTGTAAACTCGGCGCCTTCAATCGGCACCGGCCGTCTGCGGCCCGATTCATCCGGCTCTCCAAGCTCCATCTGGATACATTCCATGCGGGTCACCCGGCCTTTCTCATCACCGTCGAACCTCAGCGGGTTGGTCAGCAGATACATCTCGATGCCTTCTTCCTCGGCATGGTGAATCTCCGCAGCCCTGGCAGGCATCTCGTCCCTGGAACGACGGTAAACGATGCGCACGCTATCCGCTCCGAGGCGCATGGCCGTTCTTGCGGAATCCATGGCCACATTACCGGCCCCTAGCACCACCACGTTCTTGCCCATGGCAATCGGTGTGTCATATTCGGGGAACCGGTAGCCCTTCATCAGGTTGGCACGGGTCAGGTATTCATTGGCGGAATAGATGTTTATCAGGTTTTCCCCGGGAATGTCCAAAAAACGCGGCAGGCCGGCACCGACGCCTATATAAACGGCGTCAAACCCGTCTTCGAAAATCTCATCCAGGGTGACCGTTTTTCCTACTACGGCATCACAGTCAATTTTCATCCCCTGCTTCTCTAAAGATGCGATTTCAGAGGCCACGATATCTTTTGGCAGACGAAATTCCGGAATTCCATATACCAGAACGCCTCCGGTCTTATGAAAAGCTTCAAACAGGGTGACCTCATGACCCTTTAGTAATAGATCCCCGGCAACGGTTAATCCGGAAGGTCCCGATCCGACCACCGCCACTTTTTTGCCCGTCGGTTCGGCTTTTGGCGGGAGCTCCCCGCTGCCCTGCGTCCGCTCATAATCGGCGACAAACCGCTCGAGGTTGCCTATCGCCAAGGGCTCGCCCTTTTTTCCCAGTACACACTCGCCTTCGCACTGGATCTCCTGAGGGCAGACCCGGCCGCAAACAGCCGGCAGACTGTTTTTCTCCCAGATCTTATGAATGGCATCACTGAATTTACCCTCTGCAACCAGCCCGACAAAACTTCGGATATCGACGCTTACCGGACACCCCTTTACACATGCGGGGTTTTTGCATTGCAGACATCGCTGGGCTTCGGTCATCGCCGTCTCTGCTGAATAACCCAGCGGGACCTCCTCAAAATTCCTCCGCCTCGCCTCCGGTGCCTGTTCGGGCATCGGTTGGCGGGGGGTTTTCTCTTTCTTAGTTGACTTTTCAGCCATTGGTTCCCTCCATCAGAGCGGTCTGTTTATTGGTTTCCCATCGTCGCGCAGTAATTGTTGTATGCCTCTTTCTCCTGCTCCTCATAGGCGCGAAGCCGTTGAATCAAACCGTCAAAATCCACAAGATGGCCGTCAAATTCCGGCCCATCCACGCATGCGAATTTCGTCTCATCGCCCACCGTCACCCGACAGCAGCCACACATCCCCGTGCCGTCGATCATAATCGGATTAAGGCTTACCAGGGTTCTCACATCATATTCCCTTGTCAGGGCCGAGACGAACTTCATCATGGGTACCGGGCCGATGGCGACAACCAGGTCCACCCGGCTATTCTCGAGAACATCCTTCAACGCATCGGTGACAAACCCCTTGGTTCCGTAGGAGCCGTCATCCGTGCAGACGCGGAGCTTATCGGAGACGCCCTTCATTTTGTCTTCAAGGATCAACAGATCCTTGGTCCGGGCCCCGATAATACTCGTCACTTGGTTGCCTGCATTTTTAAATCCCCGGGTAATGGGGAATAAAACGGCTATTCCGGTCCCGCCGCCGACGCAGACGACATGCCCCAATTTTTCAATATCCGTGGGCTTTCCCAAGGGGCCGATGACGTCCTGGTAGGCATCGCCAACATCTAACGCTTTGAACATCGCCGTTGATTTGCCGACCACCATATAAATGACTTCAATGGTCCCCTTCTCCGCATCCAGATCCGAGATGGTCAGGGGAACCCGCTCCCCGGTTTCATTGGCCTTGAGAATGACGAACTGACCGGGCTTGGCTTTGGCCACAATGCGCGGCGCCTCAATCTGATTCATGATGATACTGCCGTCGGCCATTTCTTTGCGATCAACAATTTTAAACATACCCAACCTCCCTCAAACCGATAGGCTTGACAACTTATTCGAGTTCGCGCCTAAGCCACAGGTTATGGCATAAGCTGAAGGAATTTTGTTAAATCCTTTTTCAAAAAAACGCAATGATAAAAAATACCGCCGCCCTATCCCCGGCCGCCTGCCGGCCCTTCAGGAAGACGACGCAAAAAATCTTCGATGCGCGAGCAGGTGCCGTAGAAATCATCCGGGGCCATCCATACCATCGCCGGATCCTTTTTAAACCATATCAACTGGCGTTTGGCATATCGACGCGTATCCCTTTTCATGAGATCGATTGTCGCCTCCCAGCCGATCCTGCCCTCTATGAAGTCGACCATATGTCGATAGCCGATGGCCTTCATGGGCTTTAATTCAGCGGAATACCCCATTTTCAATAGGCTTTTGACCTCGCCTAAAAGACCGGCGGCCGCCATCTGCTCCACCCGCCGATTGATTCGCTCATAAAGCGCCTGCCGTTCGATGTTTAAACAGATCTTCAATACATCAAACGGCGCATCGGCGAATCCATGCGCCTTCTGGCAGGCGGACATGGGCCGGCCGGAAGACTCATGGACTTCCAGGGCCCGGATGATCCGGTAGCTGTCATTGGGATGAATCCGCTGCGCCGCCTCCGGATCATTAGCGACAAGGCGCTCATAAAGGAAACGGTGCCCCTTTATTTCAGCCTCACGCCGCAGCCTTTCCCGGATTTCCGGCGATGACGGGTTGGCCCCGCACAGACCGTGGGCCAAGGCTTTGATATATAACCCCGTACCGCCGACAACAAACGGAACCATTTTCCGTCTGTCAAGCGCCGCAATCCATTCTCCGGCTTCTTCGGCATACCTGGCGGCGTCATAGGGCTCGTCCGGATCCGCCACATCGATCATAAAATGGGGCACCCGACGCCTTTCCGAGGCGTAAGGCTTGGCAGTACCGATATCCATATAGCGATAGACCTGCATGGAATCGGCACTTATAATACCCCCGTGGAAATATTCGGCAAGCGATAAAGACAGCTCCGTTTTCCCAATACCTGTGGGGCCGCAAATAACAATGACTTTGGTTTTAACCGATGGATCGGCTGCCATAATGTTTTATCAGTCTGAAATCAATACCGTTCGCAAAGGAACTCGACAATATTTAATATTATCTTAGAAGCTTCCGCTGCTGTCATTCCGAGAAACGAAAGTGACGAAAAATCTTGATTGTTAAAGATTTCTCGCTGCCGCTCGACAATATTTAATATTATCTTAGAAGCTTCCGCTGCTGTCATTCCGAGAAACGAAAGTGACGAGGAATCTTGATTGTTAAAGATTTCTCGCTACCGCTCGACAATATTTAATATTATCTTAGAAGCTTCCGCTGCTGTCATTCCGAGAAACGAAAGTGACGAGGAATCTTGATTGTTAAAGATTTCTCGCTGCCGCTCGAAATGACAATGCGGACGCTTTTCAGAGTTACTTTCTGCAAAAATGGCGCCAGCGCAATCAATCGCTTTTTACGAGATTGTCACGTCGCCGGCGCTTGTCGGGATGACAAGCGCGGGACGCCCAGTTAATGCCATTTAATGGCATTGAGTCCCCAATTACGGGTATTTGCAACCATACTGGGTTAAAATTTCATTGACAAGATAAAAAATTATAGATATCAAGATTACTTATTCAAAAAATTGCGTATCCAAATAGTTTTGACAATATTCCGGCAACGATTAGGTTTTATTTTAATTTTTTATTAGGAGGGTCTTATGGCGCAAAAAACGAGCGGTTCCGTATTGGTCGTCGGCGGCGGCATATCAGGCATGCAAACCGCACTGGACCTGGCTGACTCCGGATATTATGTCTACCTTCTGGAAAAAAGCCCTTCGATTGGCGGGGCCATGGCCCAACTGGACAAGACCTTCCCGACCAACGATTGCGCCATGTGAATTATCTCACCGAAACTGGTCGAGGTCGGCCGGCATTTAAATATCGAACTGATCACATACGCTGATCTGGAAGCCATCGAAGGCGAACCCGGTAATTTCAAAGTCAGAGTCAAAAAACGCGCGAGAAGCGTCGACATGGACCTTTGCACCGGCTGTGGGGCCTGCGTCGAGAATTGTCCGGTAACCCAGACGATCCCGGCAAACTAATACGGCTGCAAATAATCGAAAGATGACGGTCTGGCAAGAATTGATCTTATGATGGCAAAAAAGGAATCCGCTGCCATGGAACAAACCATCGATATTGATTGGCAAAAGATAGATGATATCATCGATCGGTATAACAGCAATAAGGAAGCGCTGTTAATGATCCTGCAGGATATCAACGAGCTCTACAACTTCGTCCCCCCCGAATGCGTTCCGATAGTTGCAGATAAACTGGGCGTTCGGCAAAGCCACATTTATAGCATGGCGACTTTTTACAAAACCATCAGCCTTGAGCCGAGAGGGAAATATATCGTCAATGTCTGTACCGGCACGGCCTGCCATGTCCGCGGGGCGGAAAGAATAATCGAGGCGCTGGAGGACCGATTAAACATCAAGCCGCACGAGACGACTGAAGACGGGATGTTTACGCTGGAAACCGTCCGGTGCCTCGGATGCTGCGCCTCAGGGCCGGTCATTATGATCAACAAGGATATACACGGCGGTCTGGATCGCTCCAGTGTTTTGAATATCATCGATGATTACAAGGATAATGCCTCTTAACGGCATTGGTTTCGGAGGTTGAACGCAAGCCATGGTTAAATTTGACAATAAAGAGGCACTGGATAGACACATCCAAGAACTCCAGTCCAAAAAAGAGGGTCCCGAGGGATTGATCTCCCTCTGCGCCGGTCCCGGCTGCAGCATTCACGGAACCGATGACATCCGCGGCGTGATTGCCGATGAACTCAAAAAGCACGGCCTTTCGGAAAAGTATGAAATCCGGTTGACCGGATGCCACGGTTTCTGCGAACAGGGGCCGGTAATGGTCATTGATCCGGGCGGATTTTTTTACCCCCGGGTCAAAAGCGAAAACATCCCCGAAATTATCGAAAAAACCCTTGTTAATAATGAGCCTGCGGAAAAGTATCTCTATAAAGATCCCGCAACAAAAGAGCTGATCGTTAAAGAGGCGGACGTGCCTTTTTATAAGCGCCAGACAAGGTCGATCTTCGGCAACAACCGGCTGATCGACCCCAACAATATCGACAGCTATCTGGCGACCGGCGGTTATTCGGCATTGAAAAAAGCCCTTTTTGAAATGACGCCGGAGGAAATCATCGCCGAAGTAAAAAACGCCAATTTGCGGGGTCGCGGCGGCGGCGGTTTCCCAGCAGCCATTAAATGGTCGACCTGCAGAAAGCATGAGGGGCCCAGATACGTCATATGCAACGCCGATGAAGGCGATCCGGGCGCTTATATGGACAGGGGCCTGCTGGAAGGAAACCCCCATTGCATCATCGAAGGCTTGATCATCGGCGCCTTTGCCATCGGCGCCAATGAGGGCTATGTCTATGTGCGCCACGAATACCCGCTGGCGGTGGCCAATCTTCAGAGGGCGCTCGGGCATGCCCGGGAAATAGGGCTATTGGGCCAGAATATTCTGGGCTCCGGTTTTGATTTTGATATATACATCAGCAAGGGCGGCGGGGCCTTTGTATGCGGCGAGTCGACCGCTTTAATGGCTTCCCTTGAAGGCAACCCCGGACGGCCGAAGGCCAAATACATCCATACTTCAGAGAAAGGCTTTCGCGACAGCCCATCCAACCTGAATAATGTGGAGACATGGGCCAACGTGCCGCTGATTATCAACAAGGGGGCGCAGTGGTATGCCTCCATGGGGACCGACCATAGCAAGGGGACCAAAATCTTCTCCCTGGTCGGCAAAGTCGTCAATACCGGCCTGGTGGAAGTTCCCATGGGAACGACCCTTAGAGAGATTATATTCGACATCGGCGGGGGCATCCCCAAAAAGAAAAAATTCAAGGCGGTTCAGACCGGGGGGCCCTCCGGCGGCTGTATCCCCGAAGAGTTCCTGGATACCCCCGTTGATTTTGACGAGCTGACAAAACTCGGCTCCATCATGGGCTCCGGCGGCATGATCGTCATGGACGAGGGGACCTGCATGGTGGACGTGGCCCGCTATTTTATCGATTTTTTAATCGAAGAATCCTGCGGCCAATGCAACCCCTGCCGGGAAGGCCTCAAACAGATGATGGCGATTTTGAACCGGATCTGCGAGGGCGAAGGCAAAGCGGGCGATATCGAGCTGCTTGAAGAGATCGGCACCATGATGCAGAAATTTTCCCTCTGCGGGCTGGGAACCTCCGCACCGAATCCGGTCTTAACCACCATTTTATACTTCCGGGATGAATACGAGGCGCATATTCGGGACAAAAAGTGTCCGGCCGGCGTCTGCAAACCGCTGTTCCATTATGAAATTGATGAAGAGGCGTGCAACGGATGCACCCTGTGCGCCAAAAAATGCCCGCAGGGGGCAATCAGCGGGGAGAAGAAAAAGCCCCATCGAATCGATCAGGAAAAATGCATTAAATGCGGCATTTGCTATGACAGCTGTAAATTTGACGCCATTATGATCCGATAGCCAATCAAGAGGATAAAGCCAGGTATGATTACTTTCAAGCTAAACGGCCAGACAGTTCAAGGCGAGGAGGGCCAATATCTCCTCCAGGTAGCCGAAAACTACGGGGTCTATATTCCGACGCTATGCAACCATAAGGCCCTTGAGCCGGCTGGCATGTGCCGGCTTTGTACGGTCGAGCTCTTTGACGGCCGCCGGACAAAATTCGTCACCGCCTGCAACTACCCCATATGGGAAGGCATGGAGATCCAGACGGATACGGAGGTCGTGCATGAGGGGCGCAAACTGATCGTTGAAATGCTTCTGGCCAGATGCCCGGAAGTCCCCGTTATTCAGAAACTGGCCAAACAATATGGGATTGAAGAGCCGCGCTTTGAGGCCGAAGACAACACCTGTATCCTCTGCGGCCTTTGCACGCGGGTTTGCGAAAGAATGGGCAACGGCGCCATTACCCTGACCAACCGCGGCGTGGACTTGAAAGTGGATACCCCGTTTCATCTGCAGACCGATATCTGCCAGGGCTGCGGTGCCTGTGCATTTCTCTGCCCCACCGGCCACATCACCCTGGACAAAATCAACAGGCTGATAACCACGCACCAGCCGGAGATGATCAAGTCTGAATACGATGTCGGCATGCGGGGCCGCAAGCCCATCTATGTCCCCTATCCCCAGGCGGTTCCCAACACGCCGGCCATTGACCGGGATGTATGCATGCATTTCAAAACCGGCGGGTGCCAGATATGCAAAGATATATGCCCGGTAAATGCCATTGACCACACCATGGCGGATGAAACCGTGGAGTTAAATGTGGGCTCGGTCATCCTGGCCCCCGGCTTTGAGCCCTACGATCCCGCCAACCTGGATTTTTACAATTATGACCACCCCAACGTGATCACCTCTATGGAGATGGAGCGGATGCTTTCGGCTTCCGGGCCGACCGGCGGCCATCTGGTCAGGCTCTCCGATCACCAGGCGCCCAAAAGAATCGCCTGGCTCCAGTGCGTGGGCTCGCGGGATATGAACCGCTGCAACAATGCCTACTGTTCATCGGTCTGCTGTATGTATGCCATCAAGGAGGCCGTCATCGCCAAGGAACATGCCGGCGACGACCTTGACTGCTCCATCTTTTTCATGGATATGCGGACGCCGGGCAAGGATTTTGAAAAGTTTTATGAGGACGCCAAAAACAAAAGCGGCGTCAACTTCGTCCGCAGCCGCATCCATACGATTGCGCCGGTACCCGAAACCGATGAACTGGAGCTTCGCTATGTCACCGAAAGCGGTGATCCGCTGACCGAAAACTTCGACCTCGTTGTGCTTTCAATCGGGCTGCAGATGCCGCAGGAGATTATCGAGCTCTCCCGGAAGCTGGACATTGACTTGACCCCCGGCAATTTCTGTGACACCAAGACCTTCTCGCCGGTTTCCACCTCCAGGGAGGGAATATTTGCCTGCGGCGCATTCCAGGGGCCCAAGGATATTCCCCAGTCCGTCATTGATTCCAGCGCGGCCGCGGCTGCGGCGGCCGAGTCCCTGGCGGATGCGCGAAATACGACGACAAAAGAAAAAGAGGTCGTACCGGAACGCGATATTGCCGGTGAGCGTCCGAAAATCGGCGTATTTATATGTCGCTGCGGGACCAACATCGCCGGCGTGGTGGATGTACCAGAGGTTGTGGCGTATACCAGGGGACTTCCCTTTGTCGAGTTTGTCGATGAGAACCTCTTTACCTGTTCCCAGGATACCCAGGACAATATGTCGGCCACCATCGCCGAGAAAGGACTCAACCGAATCGTCGTGGCCGCCTGTACACCGAAAACCCATGAGCCGCTATTTCAGGAAACGCTCATCAACGCGGGCCTGAATAAATACCTCTTTGAAATGACCAATATTCGGAACCAGGACTCCTGGGTGCACAAGAACAATCCCGAGATGGCGACCCAAAAAGCCAAGGATCTTGTACGCATGGCGGTTGCCAAGGTAGCCCGGATGGAGCCGCTCCAAGAAAGCGAGCTGCCGATGAACCATGCGGCAATGGTTGTGGGCGGGGGTATCTCAGGCATGGCTGCCGCCAAAAGTCTGGCCGACCAGGGATTTGAAACCCATTTGATCGAAAAATCCGATAGCCTGGGCGGGCAGGCGAAAAACCTTTACCATACGGCCAAGGGGGAATCGGTTCCCGAAAACCTCGAGAAAATGGTGGCGTCCGTACAGGGGCATGACCATATCCGCCTCCATCTGAATACCGGGATTCAAAATGTGGAAGGCTTTGTCGGCAACTTCCAGACGACCCTTTCGGAAAACGGCAAAGAGGAAAAACTCGAGCACGGCGCCGTCATCCTCGCCACCGGTGCCACGCCTTATACGCCGACGGAATACGCCTACGGCGAAGATCCCCGGATCCTCACCAGCCTGGAACTGGACAAAAAGTTCAATGAAAATGATCCGGCGCTTGAAAAAATAAACGGCGCCGCGTTTATTCAGTGCGTCGGCTCCAGGGAACCCGGCCGCATGTATTGTTCGCGGGTCTGCTGTACCCATTCCATCGAGAATGCGCTCGAGCTCAAACGTCGGAATCCGGAAATGAACGTCTATATCCTGTACCGGGATATCCGGACCTATGGGGAAAAGGAATATCTTTACAAGCAGGCCAGGCAGGAGGGCGTTATCTTTATCCGATACGCCCTGGATGACAAACCGCAGGTTGCGGTAAACGATGACGGCCTGTCAATAACGGTAACCGACCATATCTTGAACCGCCCCATTGAATTGAACGTGGATCTGCTGACCCTGGCGACCGCCATTATACCCAGCGCCGATGAAGCTTTCGCCAACCTTTTCAAGATACCGATGAATGAAGACGGGTTCTTCATTGAGCGACACGCCAAGCTGGGGCCTGCGGAGTCCGCCACCGACGGCGTTTTCCTGTGCGGCATGGCCCATTACCCGAAGCCCATCGATGAATCCATCGCACAGGCCAAAGCCGCTGTTTCCCGGGCAGTCACCCTGCTCTCGCAGGAGTCCATACACAGCAGCGGGACCATCGCCGAAGTCGACCCAACGAAATGTGCCGCCTGCGGGGTTTGCATTTCCGTCTGCCCGTATTCCGCCCCATCTTTTATTGAAGAGGGCCGGTTTGCCGGAAAAGCCCGGATCAACCCCGCGCTTTGCAAAGGATGCGGCCTTTGCGCGGCCTCCTGTCGATCCGGGGCCATTCATTTGAAAGGCTTTGATACGGATCAGATTATGTCGCAAATTTTTGAAATGGATGAAGCGGTATAGCCCAAATAATAAAATTTCCCGGCATCCAGCGTCGGTCGGGATAAGCAAGGAGATCAGTGCCGATGTCTGATAAAGAACCAAAAATTTTAAGTTTCCTATGCAATTGGTGTAGCTATGGCGCCGCCGACTTGGCCGGTGTCAGCCGGATGGAGTATCCATCGAATATCCGGGTCATCCGAATTCCATGTACCGGCCGCATGAGTGCTAAATTCATCCTGGCGGGTCTTCGGCAGGGGGCGGATGCCGTATGGGTTTCCGGGTGACATCCCGGTGAATGCCATTACCTGGAAGGTAATTACTATGCCAGAAGAAAATTCGCCCTGTTGAAAAACCTGTTGGAACATACGGGCATTGAACCCGGACGGCTCCAATTTTCATGGGTTTCCTCGGCTGAATCCACCAAGTTCGTGGATGTGGTCAAAGAAATCACCGATGAAGTCAAAGCCCTGGACACCACAAAAAAATATATGAAAACCGAACCCAAGGTTGATTAAAAATGACAAGCTATACGGAAAAAATACAAGAGGCCGCCAAACGGCTCCTAAAGGAAGGCAAAGTCGATATGGTGATCGGCTTCCGAAGGGGAAGCGTGCCCATGATGAACCAGCCGCATTACGTCAAATCGGCCGAAGAAGCCGAAGCGTTAATCTGGGACAGCCACTGCGGACTAAATCTGGCCAATTATCTCACGGATCGCGAGGATAAAGTCGGCATCGTGGCCAAGGGATGCGACTCCCGAAATATCGCCAACCATATCGTTGAAAATAAAATAAACCGGGAGCAGGTCTATATTATCGGCGTGCCCTGCACGGGCATGGTGGATCGGCATAAGCTCCCCAAAATGGTTGAGGGCGATATCATCGAGGTGGCGGAAGACGGCGATGCCATTACGGTGAAAACCGTCAATGGCGATACCAAGAACTTTAACAAGGCGGATGTTCTGCAGCAGAACTGTGCTGACTGCAGCCACCGCAATCCCGTCATATACGATGAAATGATTGCCGATCCGGTGGAAGAGCAGACGGATACGGACATGTTTGCATCGGTCAGGGAAATCGAGGCCATGAGCCCCGATGAAAAATGGGACTACTTCGAGGATCTCATCTCCAGCTGTATCCGTTGTTACGCCTGCCGGAACGCCTGTCCGCTCTGCTACTGCCCGCTTTGCTTCGTGGACGAGTCCGATCCGCAATGGGTCGGGAAAAGCCAGGACCCCATCGATGTCCGCACGTTTCACTGGCTGAGGGCCTATCACTGCGCCGGACGCTGCACCGACTGCGGGGCCTGCGAACGGGTCTGTCCCATGGGCATTAAGATCAGGGAGTTTACTAAAAAGCTCAACAAAGACTGTTATGAACTCTATGGCTGGGAAGCCGGTTTGACCACCGAGGAAAGACCGCCGCTGGACACCTATCGGCCCAATGACCCGGAAGATTTTATCAAGTAATGGGGTTTATTATCGAAGAAATTCGTAAACTGCTAAAATCGTATTTTGATAAAGGCTATACACAATGAAAATCGTTCAAATTGATAAAAGCCAATGGACAAGCGGCATTGAAAAACTAAAAGAAGCGTACCGCGTTTTTGCCCCGGTCAAAAACGATCTCTTCCATGATTTCAAAGCCCTGGAAAAAGATGAGGCGCCGGATTTCAACTTCCAGAATACCCGGCTTTCGCCAAAATCCATTGTTTATCCGCAGTCCGAAATTCTGTTCAGGTACTCCCTGGACAGGGAAAGTGAAGAATACGGCATATTAAAGGAAGACGTAAAGGAAAAAACGCCCAAAGCGGTTATCGGCATCCGCCCGTGCGACGCCTATTCCTTCATTTTGGTCAAACGCAATTTCGATACGCCGGAATACAAAGATCCCTATTGGCTGGAGGAATACCAGAAGTCCACATTCATCGGAATGGCCTGCAATAATCCGCATCCTACGTGCTTCTGCACCAGTGCCGGCTCCGGTCCTTTTAATGAAGAGGGCTTGGACGCACTGGTCGTAGATGACGGCGATCATTACCTGGGCAAACTGCTAACGGAAAAGGGCGAAAAACTCTTTTCAGCGGCGGGCTGGACCACGGAGGCAGAGGCGTCGGCCGAAAGCCGGATCGAGGAGCTGAAAGCCGAGGCAGAATCCAAGATGACCTCCAGGGTCGGCACGGACAACCTGAAAAACCAGAAAATGCTGGATCTTTATGAGGCCCCGTTCTGGGAGGAAATCGCGTTCTCGTGCATCAACTGCGGCACATGTACCTATGTCTGCCCGACCTGCTGGTGTTTTGACATACAGGATGAAACCAGCGGCAAATCCGGTGTCCGGATCAGAAACTGGGACTCCTGCATGTTTCCGCTCTTTACCCTTCACGCCTCCGGCCATAATCCCCGGGGCAACAAGGTTGATCGCGTTCGCCAGCGGTTCATGCATAAATTAAAATACTATGTTGATAAATACGATAACGGTATCCAATGCACGGGATGCGGCCGCTGCGTCCGGATGTGCCCCGTCAATATTGATATACGCAGGGTATGCAACATGATGAACAGCTATGATCCTGAATCCTGCGTTTGTGAAGTGACATCAGCATAGATAGTAGCTAAGGGGGGTTGACAGTGCAGAATCCATATTATCCATACCCGGTCCGGATAGATGAAATCTTCACCGAGACCGAAGATAAGACTTTAAAAACATTTAAATTTGTATTCCTTGACCCGGAAGACGAGGAGCGTTTTGCCTACCAGCCCGGCCAGTTTGCCGAGTTATCCATCCCGGGCATGGGGGAAATTCCGATCGGTATTGCCTCCTCCCCCACGGAAAAGGGGTTTGTCAAATTCACCGTGTTTAAGACCGGCAAGGTCACCAATTACCTGCACTCCATGAAGGAGGGGGACATCATGGGGATCCGGGGACCGCTGGGAAACGCCTTTCCCTGGGAGACCCTGGAAGGCAAGAATATCGTGATCATCGGGGGCGGATTCGCTTTTACCACGCTTCGCTCCTCGATCGTTCATATGATCGATCCGGCCAATCGCGAAAAATTCAAGGATATCCATGTCATTTACGGCGCGCGTTCCCCGGGGATGCTGCTTTACAAGGATGAACTGGAGTCTTGGGCAGAGCGCGAGGATCTAAACATGCACATTACCGTTGACGGGACGGATGATCCTGACTGGAAACATCATACCGGGTTTGTACCCGCCGTGACAGAGCAGGAATCGCCGAATGCCGATGATGATACCTATGCCATTGTCTGTGGGCCGCCAATCATGATCAAGTTTACCCAACCGGTACTTGATAATCTCGGCTTCAAGCATGATCATATATTAATGTCCCTGGAAAACCGTATGAAATGTGGTATCGGCATGTGTGGGCACTGCAATATCGGTGAAAAACTGGTCTGTAAGGACGGCCCGGTGTTTACGCTGGCCCAGCTAAACGAAATGCCGAAAGAGTACTGAAGCCCTCGAAAAAAGCGATTTATTCCGCCGCGGCGGTATTTTTGCAGAAAAGTAACTCTGACAATCTCGTAAAAAGTCGATTTTAGGATGGCAAAGTAAAAAGTTCAAGATCAAGGCGCGCAAAATCCCGAGGAATGCAGCGTACTTAGCTGTACGTGAAATTCCGAGGGATGCAGCGCAACACAGATATTGGACTTTTTACGAAGCCATCAACTCTAAAAAACATCCGCATTGTCATTTCGAGCGGCAGCGAGTTTTGTCATTTCGAGCGGCAGCGAGTTTTGTCATTTCGAGCGGCAGCGAGAAATCTTTAACAAACAAGATTCCTCGTCGCTTTTGCTCCTCGGAATGACAACAGCGAAAGCATCTAAAATAATATTAAATATTCTCGAGTTCCTTAGAAGTCAGCCCGGCGGGGGCGTCGGCGACGCTTGACATCTATTTATATGATTGGTTATAATAAGATTTTTGTAGGAAGAATTTTGATATTGACAACATCGTTTTTTTCATATATCTGATTAATTTATTTTTAAAAAATTAAAAATCAAAGGGTGTTCAATAAAAGTATAAACCAACTTAAAGGAGGGATTTTTCAATGCCAACGGTTGAATTTGAAGGTAATACATTTAATGTTGATGAGGACGGTTTTATCGATAGCTTCGATAACTGGAACGAATCATGGGTCCGACACGTCAAAGAGCAGGAAGGAATTGACGAACTGACGGATGAGCACTGGAAGGTCATCAACGTTCTGCAGGACTACTACCAGAAAAACGGCATCGCACCGATGGTGCGCGTGCTTTCCAAACTGACCGGATTCAAGCTCAAATACATCTATGAACTGTTTCCGTCCGGACCCGGAAAAGGGGCATGCAAAATGGCGGGACTGCCAAAACCCACCGGTTGCGTATAGCCTCGAGCTAAAATGCTTTTTAAGATTTGGAAAAGCCCTCCACGCATATGGCAGGGCTTTTTTATTTCTGATGGCAAGGCAGAACCTGCGCTGCGCTTCATCTCTCGTCATTCCACGTAGCTCCCGTACGCCTCCTTTCTCGAGATTCGCGGCGCCCTCACCCGAATGCTCTGCTTTGCCATCCCCCTAAATGGGGATATACACAAGCATTTGAAAAGACACCGATGATGAAAATCTCCGTTAAAAGCAGACAAAAAACCGAATTCATCGATATTACCAGGCAGGCAAAAGAGGCTGTCTCATCGAGCGATATCAAAAACGGGTTCTGCCACCTGTTTGTACCCCACACCACCGCCGGTATTACGATCAATGAAAGCGCCGATCCGTCTGTCCAGTCTGATATTCTCATGATCTTAAACCAGATTGTGCCCTGGAAAGCCGACTATGGGCACATGGAGGGCAACTCCCCCGCCCATATCAAATCCTCCATTATCGGCGCCTCCGAATGGATCGCGATAGAAAACGCGAGATTCGTGCTGGGTACCTGGCAGGGGATATTCTTCTGTGAATTCGACGGCCCCCGGAACCGAAACGTGCACATCAACCTGTTGGCCGCCCCATGACAGCGATCGACGAGACGGATAAAACCATCCTGAATCGCATACAGTCTGATTTTCCGATCACCCAACGGCCCTATCAGGCGGTTGCAGAAGAACTTCGACTGGATGAGGAAGATGTTATCCACCGGATCCGCCGATTGAAAGAACTCGGCATTATCCGCCGGATCGGCGGCAATTTCGTACCCGGCAAACTCGGATTCGTCAGCACGCTCTGCGCCGGCCGCGTGCCGGAAAAAAAAATCGACGGGTTCGCCGCTGTCGTCAATGATTACCGGGGGGTTACCCATAATTACGTGCGTGACAACATCTATAATGTTTGGTTTACCATGATCGCCCCCTCCATGGAAGAAATCAAACAAAACCTGGCTCAAATCGCGGAGCAGACCGGGGTACCCGACATCATTAACCTGCCGGCGACCCGGGTGTATAAGATTAAGGCGCAGTTCAACTTAGAATGACAAGGGAAAGCCATTTCTAACGACCTTTTAAAAATGCATTAAACCTTGAACCTTACACCTTATACCTTACACCTTATACCTTATTAGCCATGCAAGACACCCGAATCGCTGTCGTCATCTCAAATGCCCCCCTCGGCCATACGGCGGAGAACCTTTCGCAGATTGCCCATTGGGTTGAGCAGGCGGGCGACAAAACGGCATCCCTGGTCTGCTTTCCGGAGATGCAGGCCACCGGCTATCATATTGACCCGGTAATAAAAGAAACGGCCGAGCCGGTTCCCGGCCCGGCTGTCCGGCACCTGGAGCACCTCGCCAGCAAACACAACCTGACCATTCTTGCCGGAATAGCCGAAATTGGGGCCAATGACGCCATATACGCCACCCACCTGGTCGTGCGGCCTGAAGGATGGGCCGGCAAATATCGAAAGCTTCACCTGGGGCCGCCGGAACAAGCGGTATATACCGCCGGTGATGGGGTCCCGGTATTTGAGGCCGACGGCCTTTGTTTTGGCCTCCAGCTATGCTATGACGCCCATTTCCCGGAGCTTTCAACAACCATGGCGCTAAAAGGGGCGGATGCCATCTTTATTCCCCATGCCTCTCCCGGCGAAGACCCGGATAAAAAGCTGGCCTCATGGATGCGCCATCTCCCGGCCCGAGCCTTTGACAACGGGCTGTTTGTTATCGCCTGCAATCAGACCGGTGATAATGGCCACGGCTTATCCTTTCCCGGCGTCGGGATGGTGATCGCTCCTTCGGGTATGGTTATTGATTCCTATGCCGGCATGGATGGCCACATGATGGTCGTCGACCTAAAAGCCGATGAGCTCTCGGATGTGAGGGGCAATCGGATGCGATATTTTCTGCCCAACCGACGGCCGGACATCTACCACGTTTAGCTACTTGATCCCCAGAATGGAAACCAAACCCAGGCTCAACTGCGGCACATAGGTAATGATAATCAGGCCTATCAATAGGATCAAAAGAAACGGAACCGCCGCCCGATAAAGGGACAGTACGGATTTGTTGAACCGGAAGCACGAGATAAAGAGATTCATCCCCACCGGCGGGGTGGAGTAGCCGATTTCCAGGTTGGTCAGAAAAATAATGCCGAGGTGAACCGGATGGATCTCGTAGCTAATGGCGATCGGCAGAATCAAGGGCACCACCACCAGGAGCGCCGAATAGATATCCATCAGACACCCCACAATCAGGAGAAAAATATTCAGACAGATTAAAAACACCCATTTGGAGTCTATCAAGCTCTGCATTATCTCCAGGATATGCATGGGGACCTGGGCGTCGACCAAATAATTGGTGAGCGCAAGTGCGGCGCCCAGGATAATAAGGATTCCGCCGACAAGGACCATGCTTTGATTCATGATCACCGGCAAATGAACCAGCTTTATCTCCCGATGGATCAGAACTTCAATGATCAGGCTGTACAATACGATAAGCGCCGCCACTTCCCCGAGGGTGACGTATCCACCAAAGATACCAATGATTACGATTAAGGGAATGAAAAGCTCCCATTTCGCCTCGTAAGCGGTTTTTATCACCGACCGGGCAGAAAACCTCTGGCGGGGCACCGCCGCAAAAGACCCTGTCGCCACACTGTAGAAAGAAAGCAACACGATCAGCAGCATGCCCGGCACGAGGCCGGCGATAAAAAGCTGGTTAATGCTGGTCTCAGCGATCACCCCGAAAATGATAAGCGGCAGGGAGGGGGGAAAAAGCAGCCCCAGGCTGCCGGAAGACGTCAGCAGCCCCAGGGAAAAACGCTCAGGATATTTTTCACTGATAAGCGCCGGATATAAAAGCCCGCCCAAGGCAATAATCGTCACGCCGGAGGCGCCTGTAAAGGCTGTAAAAAAGGCGCAGGCGGCCAGCGCCACGATGGCAAATCCGCCCGGCAACCAACCCAGGATCGCCCGCGAGAAGCTAACGATACGGACAGAGGCCCGGCTTTCCGCCAGAATGAAGCCGGCAAAGGTGAACAACGGAATGGTATAAAGGATGGGGTTGTTGGCAAATTTATTGTAGGTATCCACGACCAGGGCGGCAAAGGGGATATCCGCCACATAGAACCCCACCATGGCAAAAGCCGAAACCACCACGAATATCGGCGCCCCGAGAATCGCCATAAGAACAATGAATCCGATCAGGGCCGCCGTCAAATTACCCGCTCCTTAGCAACTGAAGGATAAAATTAATGCCATTTCTGGTAAAACGAACGGCAATAATCAGGTAGCCGACAGGAAGGATAACCTGCATTATCCATAGCGGCAGGTTCAGGAATGGCGTATGATCGTGGACTTGATATTCGATATAGACAAAGTTGGCGGATGCCCACGTCAGTATGAAACAAACCACAGAGGAGAACAGACAGGTCACAACACATGAGACCCGCCTCCAGAAGTCCGGGAGCAGACGGGCGGCCACATCAATCTTTACATGGGCGCCGCTGCGCGTGGCAACCGCTGCCCCCAACAGCCCGATCCACAAGACCAGGTGGCGAATCAGGTCATCGGCCCCCGGAATGCCGGTGTGAAACAGGTTGCGCAGCAGAATTTGGGCCAGCACCATGAACACCATCAAAAACAGCATGGCCTCGAGGATAATGCCCTCACCTCGTTTTGTATAGCGGGTCAAACGGCTGCCCTGATACTCGGAGCCACAGACAGGGCATTCGTACCGCGCCGGGTCAAATTCTGTACCGCATTTCAAGCACTGCATCAGCGAACTTTTTGTACCGTACTGTCAGGATGGGCCTTTCGATAGTCTTCTAAAATTGAGAGCGTTCTTTGCAAAAGCTCCCTGGAATACATCTCTCCCACTAAACTCTCCCGGGCCTTGCGGGAGGCCTTAAAGATAAATTCAAACTGCTCCCGATCCTCCTCGGGGTTCATGGGAACGATCTCGATGCCTGACTTCTTGAGGATTTCAATCGACTTGCGGTCCTGTTGGCGGACATGCCGGTTTATTTTTTTAAAGTAGGCGGGACAGATATCACGAATGGCTTGTTGATGCTGGGGCGCGATTTTGTCCCATATCCGCTTGGTCACAATGGTGGCCCCCAACACGTTGGTAGTGGGATATTCGCTCATATAGTCAAACCGTTCGTGCCAACGATACGCCACCGCCCCATAGGGCGTGATGCTGGCGGTATCAATAAGCTTTGTCGAAAGGGAGGTCATGACATCCGTAAAAGACAGGGGCACCGGCGTGATATCAAAGGCATCAAACATGGCCCGGCTCAGCTCATCGCCCTTCCACATCCACCATTTCTGATCCCTGGCGACTTCGATGGAAGTAATGGGAACTTTTGAAAAATTATAGACGAACCCGATTTCATTCCACCCCAGAACAATATAGCCCGCCTTTCTGAACAGTTTCCGCATGGTGGGCTCCAGCTGGTCCCGAACGTATTCGACCTCCGCGTAGTTTCTGAAGACAAACGGCAGTTCGGTGACCCGGACCTGGGGCACGATCTGCCCCAGGCCGGGGCCGGTAAATGTTCCGCCGTGGAGCTGCCCCAGGCGGATCTTTCGCAGCACATCCCTTTCATCGCCCTGAACCCCGCCGTAATAGATCTTGATGCCCACCGCATGATTCGTTTTGGCCTGAATCTCCTCGTTTAATTCATTCATGAGGTTCATGACATAGGAGCCCCGGGGAGCGATAGTTGCCAGCTTGATCATGATATCGGGCGATTTTCCGGCAATGGCCGCCTGGCTCCCCAGAAAAAGAGCAGCAGCCAAACATCCCGTAATAAACAGTTTTTTAATCATACGATCCGCCTGTTAGAATACCTGGTTGACTTCGTTTAACATCCGCCGGGCCTTTTTTTTAGCCGCGGAATTGATAAAGGCCATCTCCGGGAACACATCTGCCGGGGTCGATAGGATTTTATTCAATGTCTCGACGTACAGCTTCCGATCCTGCACCTGATAGGCGTAATATTTGGCATACATGAGATGAAAGAGCAGCACCCGGCCCTCGGACAACTCAAATGCCCGTTCAAACGCTTGCCTTGCCTTTTGCGGCTTTCCGCCCTGCGCCGGCGATCGGGACGCATACAACACACCGAGACCGGTATGGGCGGCTCCATATTGGTAGGTCTCATCGAGTTCAACGCATCGCTCGAGCATGGCCCTTATCTTTGGCAGGACCAGAAAAATCTCGGGGTCGTCTATATTCATCCCAGCCCAGCTCAACCGGGAGTTTGCCGTCCAGAACAGGGCGGGCACATCCGAGGCATCCAGATCATTTAGTGCGGCGTTAAAAGCCTCCATGGACCCGTCAAACGCCGCCTTCATCCCTTTATCCTGTTTGAGCGCCCGAAGCGCGTATTGAAAGGACTTGTTATACAGCCGCCCGGCCCGGGCCCTGTCCTTGTTCTCGACAAAGACGAAACTGTACCCATAGTAGGCCTCCGCCGCCCGAATCAGAAGATCTGGATTGTCCGGAGACACTTCGATAAGCCCATCGAGCTGAATCAGCATGGCCGGCATGGCGTCTCGCACCATCTTTACATCGCTGTTCTTGTACACAGCGGTATTCATCTTCTCCATCAGGGGATCCATTTGATTGACCATGAACCGTGTGGGGGAACAACCGGCAACCAATAGGACCGGCACGAAAAGCAGCCATGAGCATTTGAGGAGCCTGGCCTTCATGAGATGCCTCCTTCCGGCGGGACGGTTTTTAATTTGTTTAACGGGTATGGGGTGACTGGCGGAACACTGCTCGATTCCGATAAAAGCAACCATTTATTAAATCGCTATTACGATTGCATAAATTTAGCTTTAGTTCAACTGTATAATTTCTAAGGTTCTCAGGCAGGCGCTAGGGTTCGATGAAGTGCGAGATCCAGTACGGCCCTTTTGTGCCGTCATCCCTCTTTTCGCGGTTGACCCCCTTGGTAATACGCGGAATGGGCGTGGGAAAATGCAATACGCCGGTAAACGCGTCCGGAATCACGATTTCTCCCAGAAAGGGGATATCGATCACCTTCTGCTCTTCTTCCTCGATGGCAACGCGGGTATCGCTGTAATATCCAATCTCATCGCCCCTGTCCAACCGGAGGTTGCCGTTTTTATCAAGAATGGTCACCAGGTAGGCGGTTCGCTCCTTGTCCCCCTCTCCGTGGTCATAGCCTTTGATCAATGGCTCCGGGGGACGACTGTCTTCCTTTACCAGGATGCCCTCATATATGGCGGTTAATATGGGCAGCTCCTTTTCTTCTTTCTGGCCGGAATATATCGGGTTTTGCTCTGTATCCACGCCTATATAATCATATGCCGTGGCCGGCAAAATATCCGCCCCCAGCATATAATCGATATCAATATTCAAATTGATCTCACCAGAGGCGGCCACACTGATATCCACCCCGTCCACATGGATGGCCAGAACGATAAACCGGCTTCTCTGCCCGAACGATCCGGCATCCGTCAGATCCAGTTTATATTCAATGCCGGCGTCGAATTCATAGATATTCTTGTTGAGCTTGAACTCAAAATCCGGCGGTGGCGGTATAATATTGGTGCCACAGTTCAAAACGGTTGTAAACTGGTAGGTTTCCTTGTTCTGCACGATGCCCAGTTTGTCGCCCCGGGTGGGTGAGGGGAAACCGCCGTCAAAATCCTTGTCCGCAAGCGCCGCTATGAGCACCTCCTCGCCGGGGTGCAGATCGGTTGCCGACAGATCGATGGTATAGTTGACAACCGTCTGGGGCACCCTGTAGAAATATTTCAGGCTACCGTAGGGGTCCTCCACCACCTCCCCCGGATTAGCGGATTCAAACACCGTGATATAGAGGGGATCTGTTCGGTTAACGGGGCCGGGCGCTGTTCCGGCCAGTGAGATATCAAAACCCGAAGGCGAATCCACCTCGAATTTAAACTCAATATCTATTTCTCCGATCCGGCCCTCCGGAATCGTAAAGGGCGTCGAGAAATCATCGCCCTCACCGAAAAACCCGATTTTATCCCCGCCGTCCACCGCCCCATTATCGTTTGCATCCAAAAGCGCAAAAATTTGAACGTCCTCAATGGGCACGTCCTGGCCGTAGGGCAGGATATCCAGAATGTAGGTAAACGGGCCGGCCGCTTTTTTCTCTACCCTTGAAAACCCGACCACCTCGTCAAAATCAAGCGTGGTAAAGTCCGAGGAGGTGATCTCGCCCGCATAGGCCACAAGCGTCACCGGCCCCGTCTCATCACCCAATATGTCACCGGAGACAGAAGCATCAAAGTCAAACACCTCCCGGTTGATGGCTACCCTGACGCCGGTGTTGCCCCCTTCCACCAGCTCGATGGACGGGCTGATCCGGCCGGCCTCGGCATATATGCCGATTTTGTCCCCCACCGAGAGCTCCGGAAAGGCCCCGTTGTAATCCGCGTCCCAGAGACCGATCACGATCACCTCGTCGCCTGCGGAAAAGACCGTATTGCTGAGATCCAGGGAGAATTCGTCCTCCCCGGCCGGCACGCGCGTAAAATAGCGGACTGAGGCAAACGGATGGTCCAATACGGACGCTGCGTCCTCACCGTCGAACACCGCGATATACACCGGCGCATCGGCCGAAGCCTCGCCTTCGGCCAAACGATAGCTGCCGCTGATGGATACATCAGCCGCCGACGGCGCCGCCACCGTAAACTTGAATGCCAGGTCGATACCGCCGGTTTCACCGGCAGGGATGGTTATGGGCGTCGAGAAATCATCACCCGCCCCGTAAAAGCCGATGCGATCCCCCGCATCCACAGTTGCACTGTTGTTTTTATCCAGCAGCGCCAGCACTTCAACATCCTCGATGGGCACGTCCTTTCCGTAGGGCAGGATATCCAGAGTGTAGGCCACCGGGCCGGCCGCTTTTTTCTCCACCCTTGAGAACCCGACCACCTCGTCAAAATCAAGGGATGTAAAATCCGAGGACGTGATCTCGCCCGCATAGGCCACAAGCGTCACCGGACCCGTCTCATCACCCAATATGTCACCGGAGACAGAGGCCTCAAAGTCAAACACCTCCCGGTTGATGGTTACCCCGACGCCGGTGTTGCCCCCTTCCGCCAGCTCGATGGACGGCGTTATCTGGCCGGCCTCGGCATAGACCCCGAGCCGGTCCCCCACCGATAGCTCCGGAAAGGCCCCGTTGTAATCCGCATCCCAAAAACCGATCACAATCACCTCGTCGCCTGCGGATAGCCCCGTATCGCTTAAATCCAGGGAAAACTCGTCCTCCCCGGCCGGCACGCGCGTAAAATAGCGGACTGAGGCGAACGGATCCGCCAATACGGACGCCGCATCATCGCCGTCGAATACCGCCATATACACCGGCGCCTCGGCCGAAGCCTCGCCTTCGGCCAAACGGTAGCTGCCGCTGATGGATACATCATCGGCCGACGGCGCCGCCACCGTAAACTTGAATGCCAGGTCGATACCGGCGGTCTCGCCAGCGGGAATGGTTACAGGCGTCGAAAAATCCTCCCCTTTTCCGTAGAATCCGATTTTGTCGCCCGCATCCACCGTCTTGCTGCTGTTCGCATCCAGCAGGGCAAACACCTGCACGTTTTCGATGGGCACGTCCTGGCCGTAGGGCAGGATATCCAGGGTGTAGAAAACCGGGCCGGCCGCCTTTTTCTCCACCGTTGTAAACCCGACCACCTCGTCAAAATCAAGGGATGTAAAATCCGAGGACGTGATCTCGCCCGAATAGGCCACAAGCGTCACCGGACCCGTCTCATCGCCCAATATGGCACCGGAGACAGAGGCATCAAAGTCAAACACCTCCCGGTTGATGGCCACCCCGACGCCCGTGTTGCCCCCTTCCGCCAGCTCGATGGACGGCGTTATCTGGCCGGCCTCGGCATAGACCCCGAGCCGGTCCCCCGGCGATAGCTCCGGAAAGGCCCCGTTGTAATCCGCATCCCAAAAACCGATCACAATCACCTCGTCGCCTGCGGATAGCCCCGTATCGCTTAAATCCAGGGAAAACTCGTCCTCCCCGGCCGGCACGCGCGTAAAATAGCGGACTGAGGCGAACGGATCCGCCAATACGGACGCCGCATCATCGCCGTCGAATACCGCCATATACACCGGCGCCTCGGCCGAAGCCTCGCCTTCGGCCAAACGGTAGCTGCCGCTGATGGATACATCATCGGCCGACGGCGCCGCCACCGTAAACTTGAATGCCAGGTCGATACCGGCGGTCTCGCCAGCGGGAATGGTTACAGGCGTCGAAAAATCCTCCCCTTTTCCGTAGAATCCGATTTTGTCGCCCGCATCCACCGTCTTGCTGCTGTTCGCATCCAGCAGGGCAAACACCTGCACGTTTTCGATGGGCACGTCCTGGCCGTAGGGCAGGATATCCAGGGTGTAGAAAACCGGGCCGGCCGCCTTTTTCTCCACCGTTGTAAACCCGACCACCGCGTCAAAATCAAGTGATGTAAAATCCGAGGAGGTGATCTCGCCCGCATAGGCCACAAGCGTCACCGGACCCGTCTCCCCACCTTTGAGCTCTCCTTTAATCGAGGACTCAAAGTCATAGACCCTTCTTGTGATGTCGATATGGATCCCGTCGTTTTCCCCCTCCTGAACCACATAGGCGGGCGTAATCCGGCCCGCTTCGGCATAGACGCCGATCATATCGCCTTCATCCGGAAACGGGACATCGCCTGAATAGTTATTGTCGACGAATGCAATTAAAAAAACCTCGTCGCCCGGGTGAACGCCTTTTTCCGTCAGATCAATCCTGAACTCGGCCCTTGCCTTATCGGCTGCGACATAATCGATCACCGCCTCTTTGGACTGATCTTCCAGGATCCGGGCATCCACCGTATTGGTAACAGCCACCATCACCGGCGCTTCGGTATCCATCGCAGCGGAAGGCACCCCCAGGGTACCGGAGAGGGTGACCTCATGGTGATGATGATGAGACTCATCGCCACATCCGGACAGAATCAAAAAAATACAGCAAACAGCGGCAATATAAACTCTAAGGGAACGCATAGGTAAAATTGACCATAACTATATCATTGTCCCGGTAATAATAAAACAGGGAGTCCTCGTCATAGTCCCCCTCCCCTTGTCCGTTGATGGCTACATAGCCGACTTCGACTTCAAAGCCGTTTTTAAAATCATAGCCCAGCTTGGGCCAGAAAATCATCCCCCCGTCACGGGTTTCAAATACCGTTGCCAGCCAAACCTTGACCCGTTTGTCAAAATAGCTGTCCTGAAACTGAAGGCTCAGTAAATCGGTGAGTTGGGGGTCCTCGAATTTATCGTCAAAATATGTCGCCTGATACCATTCCATGGTAAACAGTGAGTCCCCGGCATGTCCGGGCAGGAGTTTATGCATGGGGATAAAATAGTTGACCCCTATGGAATACGAAAGATAATCGGCCCGCTCCGTATCATAGGGGAATTCAAGATCCTGCGGATGATCCGTATCCTGATCGATTACGGCCCTTTTGTTCGGCGAATAGGCGGCCTCTGCGTTAAAAGCGAAATCTTCATAGGTCATGGAGAAATCCGCGCCCATATAGTCAACAACAAAATACCGGGGCTCCACCCTTATTCCCACGCTTTCATTGGGCTCCAGCACCGTCTGCACCGGCACCAGCAACTGGTCGTTATCCGGGCCGTGATAGCCGCTTACCGAAAAATCCATGCCCCGGTAGGTGCTGCTTATGCGGGCGGCATAGCCGAAATTCTCGCTGTTTGCCGCCATCGGGTCGGACTCGTCGAAATATACGGGATACTGATCCTCCACTTTGTCAACCGCCCAGAAATGATCGGTTACGGGATCCGTCGATGGCAGCGGTACAGCCGTATGGCACGGGACAAAAACCATCTCTACCGTAAAATCGGAAAAAAACATCATGGCTGAAACCGACGGCACGCCTAGACGGCGCTCGTCGTCATCCTTTAAAATCAACTCCCGCAGATCGTTCGGGTTTAAATAGGACGTGGAGTTCAAGAAATCGGCGGTACCCCAGGGATATATCTGATTGCCGATTCTTAGCCGGTACTTGTCAAACAGCCAGTTGTAATACAGCTCCCGGAATATAATTTCGCTGGACTGGCTGGAAATTCTCAGATTCCGATGGGTCCGGCTCTCCCTGGAATATTCGTAATCATCGCCGACATCTTCGTTAAGAAAGGTGGGAAAAAAATAAACGTCCGTTATGGATTTGAGGTATTTGTCGCTGGTTCCGTATTTAACATCCAGCCGGGCGTTGACCTCCTGCTTTTTATAGGCGTCTTCGAAGTGAAGCTCGCGGTCGGTCTTGATAAAATTTTCAAACGCCACATCCACCCGCCAGGTAAAATCCGGCTCTTCGTCGGCAATGGAGAAATCGGAGCCGACATCCCAGTCCTCATCATAGTCCCATGACTCTTCGGATGCGCCTTCAGAACCACCCGACTCCTGGGCATACAGACAGGGCGCGGGCCGATGCGTAGCCGCGGGTGAATCCCCGGCCAGGACATTCGGGATAATGACGAGGCCGAATAGCAACGACAGGACGAAAACAGGCAAACACCGACTGCCTCCAACAAACCACCAGACCTGCCCATATCTTGCTCTTGCCCGAACCGTGTGGATACCCAAATGCCCCTCGGATGGCTATCGATTTATCCAGCGCCCGTCCATAAATGGCTAGTTTATGGACGGACCCTATCTAGTGCCTGAACGAAAATCGTTTTTTTCGCCAATATCTGTGTCAGGCTCAAATTTTAATCCTCAAAATACTTCGCGTATGTCTGCGGTTAAAATTTTCGCCTTCCTTGATATTGACAAAAAATCCTGGTTTTCGTTCGGGCACTATCTAAGTGCTTCCTTCCTGAATTTTACATCATCGATCTCGATATTATACTTTATTCCCTTTAAAATCAATTCCGTC
>Ga0209925_1000081_pt1 | contig 46071 bp, 37 predicted proteins | sample SalPonR2_A_D1_MG_FD_185702 | JGI IMG/M metagenome (GOLD analysis project Ga0209925, IMG submission 185702) | Salt pond soil microbial communities from South San Francisco under conditions of wetland restoration - Salt Pond MetaG R2_A_D1_MG... ... | reverse complement strand
AAAGGATCGCCGCCTGCTCCTCGACCAGCTTCAGCGCCGGCCGCGGGTCGCCACAAGCAGTCTGCTGGAAAATGCCGTCACCAGCTTCAACCGAACCATGGGCGAAAACATCAAGATCTTTTCGCTGGTCAACACGCTGCTCGCCGGTGTAGTCGCATTCGGCGTAATCTACAACACTGCACGCCTCGCGCTATCGGAGCGCGCGCGCGAGCTGGCGTCGCTGCGCGTGCTCGGCTTTCGCCGCCGCGAAGTCGCCTGGGTGCTTCTCGGCGAGCTGGCGCTTTTGACCGCGCTCGCGATCCCGATCGGACTCTGGCTGGGATACGGCTTCTGCGGCCTTATCAGTCGCGCAATGGCTTCGGAGTTCTACCGGGTTCCGGCGGTCATCCATTCCGACAGTTATGCCTTTGCCGCCGCGGTAGTGCTGGCGGCAATGTTGATTTCCATGCTGGCCATCGGGCAGCGGCTTTACCGGCTCGATTTGGTCGCAGTACTCAAGACGCGGGAGTGAAAATGCCCTCGACACGGATGATTGCAAGCTCGGTCGCCGCCGCCGCGGCAGTTGGTCTGCTGGTCTGGAGCTTCCGCCCGCAGCCTGTTCCAGTGGACATCGTGCAGGCCAACATCGGCCCGGTCACGGTTTCGATTCGCGAGCTCGCGCGCACACGCGTGCAGGATCAGTTCGAGATATCGGCCCCGATCGCCGGCTTCGCGCCCAGGCTGGAATGGGAAGCCGGCGATCTCGTGACGGCGGGTCAGCTATTGCTCAAACTGCAGCCGCTACCCACATCGGTGCTCGACCCACGTGCCCGGGAAGCGGCCGAAGCCGAGGTGGCGAGGGCTTCGGCCGCCGTGTCGGCGGCCGAAGCCGCCCTTGAATCGGCGCGATCCCGCGCCCGGCTCGCCGAGCGCGAGCTGGAGAGGCTTGAGCCGCTGTTCGAAAGAGGCACGATCTCCGAAAGCCAGCTCGATAGAACCCGGGCCGAGCGCAACCAGGCCGTGGCCGATCTGCGATCGGCAGAATCCAACGTCGACGTAGCGCGACAAGGACTGCGCTACGCCCGCGCCGCACTGCTCCAGGGTACCGGCAGCACTGGACCAGTGGACAGCTTCACGATCGAGTCTCCGATCGCCGGCAGGATCCTGGCCGTCCTGCACGAAAGCGCCGGCGTTGTCCAGCCGGGCGAGCCCCTGCTGCGTATCGGCGATCCCGCGTCGCTGGAAATCGTCGCCGAAGTTCTGACCGACGACGCCGTCCGCGTGACGCCGGGCATGCCTGTGGAACTCGAGCGCTGGGGCGGCGACAACACATTGTTCGGCGAAGTCCGGCGAATCGAGCCAAGCGCCTTCACCAAGGTCTCGGCGCTGGGCGTGGAGGAGCAGCGCACCCAGGTCATCATCGACATCACCTCGCCACGAACGCAGTGGTCGGCACTTGGGCACGGCTATCGGCTGGAAGCCAGATTCATTCTCTGGCGTGCGCCGGCGGCGCTCAATGTGCCGAACGGCGCCGTTTTCCAGGCCGGCGACAGCGCCGCGGTGTTCGTCGTACGGGACGGACGCGCGCGAATCCAGGCGGTGGAGGCGGGTCGGCGCGGCGAGCGCCATACACGGATTCTTTCGGGACTCGAAGCGGGACAAGCGGTGATCGCACACCCGGACAACGAGATCGAGGACGGTGCACGCGTGGTGGCGTTCCAGTCACTTGCGCGCTGACCTGATCTGGATGTGACCCCCTTCACGTTTTCACAGGTGCAGGTATACTCGTTCGGATAGAATACGCGAGCATTCAGAGGGTGCTGCCGAGAAATTGTCATCTGGGCATTCCGGGGGATTATCGAGAGAGGCTATGCCGGACCGCAGATCCAGACTGGACAAGACCATTGACGAATTGAAGCGACGCCACGTCATACGCGTTCTTGGCGCTTACGCGGTCACGGTCTGGGCCATTCTGCAGGTGGCCGACATCGTGCTTCCAGCGCTCATGGCGCCAGACTGGGTCATGACTGCACTGCTCAGCGCCAGCGTTGTCGGCGCTCCGGTCACCGCTGTCCTGGCGTGGATCTACGACCTTACGCCGGAAGGCGTGCGCAGGACCGCGGCCACGGCGCCGGACGTTTCTACGGACGTTGCCGCGATCACCCCCATTGGGGGACGCTGGGTGGATTACCTCATCATTGCCGCGCTCGTGCTGATCCTTGCGTTCGTATTGCTCAGGCCGTCACCGGTGGAGACGCGCATCGGCACCAGCATCGCGGTCCTGCCGTTCACGGATCTCAGCGCCGACCAGAACAGCCGGTACTTCGGCGACGGCGTCGCCGAGGCCATCATGGACAGGCTGGCGCGGATTTCCGGCATCCAGCTCAGCGCGCGAACGTCGTCGTTTTCTTTCCGCGACGGCAATGCCGACGCCCGGCAGGTCGCTTCGAGTCTGGGCGTTGAAACGCTTCTGGAGGGCAGCGTGCGACGCGCCGGTAACAAGCTGCGGATCAGCGCCCGCCTGATCGACGGCAGTAGCGGAAAACAGGTCTGGAGCAACACCTACGACGGATCGCTGGAAAGCGCATTCGAACTCCAGGACAAGATCTCGGGCGCGATCGCCGAAGTCATGAGTGTAAAACTCAACTCGCCGAACGATCTCGCGGCCGATCTGGCCACGCGGAATCCGGAGGCCTTCGATCAATACTTGCGCGGCCGGTCGAACCTCCGCGACCGGACTGGCGACAGGATCGACGACGCGATCGACAGCTTTCAGTCCGCGCTGGCGCTGGATCCCGGCTTCGGGCTGGCCGCCGCCGGGCTGTGCAGGGCAAGCTGGGAGCAATACGAATACCGGCGCGAACCGGCACTGGCCGAAGCCGCATTCGAGCGTTGTGAACAAACGCGCCAGCGTTATCCGGAACTCGCCGAAACGCGGATTGCCCTCGGTTCGCTACAGTTGGGGACCGGCAAGGCTGCAGACGCCGAGGCCGCGTTCCGCAGAGCGCTGGAACTTGAACCCAACAACGCCGAGGCTCACGCAGGTCTCGGCGCGGCATTGCGGGCCCAGAGAGAATTCGGACCGGCCGTCGATGAACTGACCAACGCCATCGACATGGATCCCGCCTACTGGCGCTATCGATCGGACCTCGGCATCGTGCATTATTTTGCCGGCGAGCTGGATGCGGCAACCGAGGCCATCCAGCAGGCGATCCGGCTCAATCCCGACCATCCCGAGCCCTATTCGACGCTCGGTGGCATCCATTTCGCCCGGGGCAATTTCATGCTGGCCGGAAACGCGTTCGAGCAGTCGATAGCGCGCGACCCCAACCCGATCGCCTATTCGAATGCAGGCACCAATTACTTCTTCGCCGGCGAGTTCGGTCGCGCCGAGGCCATGTTCGAACGCGCCGTGGAGATGGCGCCGGACGACTTCCGGTTCACGGGCTTTCTGGCCTGGGCAGTTCGCGCGCAGCCCGGACGCAAAGCAGATGCGGGACCCCACCACAACGACACGATCACGACCGCAAGTGCTCGGCTGGCGATCAACGTCAACGACCACGATGCGCGGGCTGCCCTGGCCGTGCACCTTGCCGCACTCGACGAAGATGCCGCCGCTCGCGGCGCGCTTGCGAGTTTGATCGATTACCAGGCCCTCAATATCAATGCGCTGACGATGACCGGTTTTGCCCACTATTTCCTGGACGAGAACGAAGATGCGATCCGTGCATTCCGCATTGCCATCGACAAAGGCTTGCCGGCATCCCTGTTGCAAAACGACCCGCGCCTCGATTCGGCCTGGTCCGACCCCCGTTTCGCTGCGCTTGTGCAGCCACCGGCGGCTGTGTCCGCCGAAACCCCGAGGAGCTAGACGATGAACAGAAGCATTTGCCTGGTACAGGTTCTCTTCGCCGCTGTCGTGCTGACCGCGACCGCCCCGCCGGCATCGGCCCAACAGAGAAGCTGCCCGCCGGCATGCGGCATCGAAGTCGCCGTACCCGACGATCTGTCGCTTCCGCCCGCATCGCGGCCCGAAACCCTGGTCACCGAGGCGGGCACGGAAATCCTGATCAATACCAACGCAAGGGTGAGAATCCGGTTCGAGGATCAGTCGCCCTTCGTCAATCCAGGCGGCCAGCCCATCCTGAATTTCGTCGTCAACCGAGGCAATCGACCAATGCGCGTGCGAACCGACGGCGGCGCCTGCTCGGCAGAAAATCCTTGCAAATACATGATTCACGATCTCGAAAACCCGGGTCGGCCACCGCTTGATCCGTACATCATTATCCAGTAAGGCCGGACGAATTCGAACCGCTCGCATCCCGCGCTACGGGGGTGCGGGCGGTCATTTCCTGATTCGAACCATTCGATGCGCCGCGATTCAGGCGACGGATCGATACGATATCCCTGATAGACTTCTCCGCTTTGCCCGGAAACAATTGAATGATCGAATCCACCGATCCCGAGCCACGGGACCCGGCCGCAACGGCTGAAGCGCACGACTTCGCCGACGAACCGGTCCGGGAGGTCGAACACAACGGGGTTCACTACACGCTGCTGGGTACCGCCCACGTCTCACGGGCCAGCGTCGACGCAGTGCGACGCCACATCGAGCATGGAAACTTCGACGCGGTCGCCGTCGAACTGTGCGAATCCCGTCACAAGACGTTGACCGACACCGACGCGTGGCGCGAGCTGGACCTGTTCGCCGTCATTCGCGAAGGCAAGGCCAACATGATGATCGCCAGTCTCGGACTGGCTGCTTACCAGCGCCGTATCGCCGAACAGTTCGGCATTGAGCCCGGCGCCGAGATGAAAGCCGCCATGGAGACCGCTGACGCCGCCCGTCTGCCGTTGCAACTCATCGACCGCGAGATCGGCATCTCGCTCAAGCGCACCAGCCGCAACCTGTCGTGGTGGAGACGCTGGGTCATGGTCAATGGCCTGATCTTCTCGATGTTTTCGCGCGAAAAAATCTCCGAGGAAGACATCGAGCGCCTCAAGCAGGGCGACATCCTCGAGGAGACATTCAGCGAGTTCGCGTCGGCCTCGCCGGAAATCTACGAGAGCCTGATCACCGAACGCGACCATTTCATGGCCGCACGCCTGCGCCAGGAGAATAACGACCATCCGGGTCGGCGCGTATTGGCCGTGATCGGTGCAGGTCACCTGGACGGTACCGCGAATGCGCTGGCATCCGATCAGGATCCGGCGACGCAGGTCGCGTCCCTCAACAAGGTTCCGCCACCTTCACGGTTATGGAAGGCGATCCCATGGCTGATCCTGATCGCGGTGGTGTCGGGATTCGGCATCGGCTTTTCGCGCAGCCCGGAACTCGGCTGGTCGCTGGTCTTGACCTGGGTCGCGGTCAACGGCAGCCTGTCGGCGCTGGGCGCGGCCTGCGCCCGCGCCCACCCACTGACCATAATCACGGCACTGCTGGCAGCACCGCTTACTTCGCTTAACCCGACGATCGGTGCAGGCATGGTCACCGGGGCCGTCGAAGCCTGGTTGCGCAAACCCAAGATCGCCGATTTCGAATCGCTGCGCGATGATCTGGTCAAACTTTCGGGCTGGTGGAAGAATCGGGTCGCGCGGGTTTTCCTGGTGTTCTTTCTGTCCAATGTCGGCTCGGCGGTCGGCACCTGGGTCGCCGGGTTCAGCATGATCCGGCAGCTCGCCTGAGCCCGCCGACTGATTCGACGGATGGGCGAAAGACCCGAATGGCCGGCGTCTGCCAAGTGCCGGCCAAAATGACGCACAATTGTCATCAACAAGCGACAACGCATTCTTGACGGGAAAAATCGATGAGCTTCAAGGAACGCCTTTTCGGACCCCCGTGGGAGAGCAAGGACGCCGATGCAAGAGCACGCAGCGTGGCCGGCTCGACCGATCCCAGACTTCAAGAAAGACTCGCGGGAATCGCTGCGGAGGACCCCGATGCGGGCGTGCGAATCGCGGCGCTCAAGCGCATGGCCGACGAGGCGGCGTGGCTGAATGCGCGCAGGACGGATGCCGACCAGCAGATCCGCGCCGCGGCCGACCATTTCCTCCTGCGCTCGGTTTGCGAAAAACCCGCCGGCGACCGGCTTCAGGGGCGACTGGCATGGTTTGAAGCTCTGGCGTCGTCGGATTCCCTTCGCCGGGTGGCGGCCCACGCCGCGGACGCTGAAATGCGTGGTGCCGCGCTTGCTCGCATCGACTCGCCCGGCTTCCTGGGCGACTGTCTGGTCAGCGAGCCGGATGACGCGATTGCCGAAAGCGTGCTGGCGCGCCTGGAACAATTATCAACCCTCAAGCGCATCGCCGACCAGCTGCGCAAGAAACACAAGACCAGGCACCAGGCCGTCATGCAACGACTGGCTGAGCTGGAATCCCATTCGAAATCCGGTCGGCACGATGCGCGCGACGAGCTCGCCGTCCAGCTGATCGGCCGGGCCGAGAAGCTCGCCAGGGGCGAATTCAGCGGCGATTTCGGTGACAATCGCAAGGCCGAAGTGGAGGCACTTGCCGAACGCTGGCAGGCGCTTGCCGATCCCGACCCGAATCTTGAACGCCGCTTTGCCGGCGCCATGCGCATCGTCAGGAGCGCACTGCAGCCCCGCCCGGTGCGAACATCGCCGCCCGAGGACAGCCCGGAAGCGCCACCGGCCGGCGACGCTGAGCTGGGTCGCCTGGTTGAACAGGCACAGACGATGACCACCCAGCCGGCCGGCAACAAAACCGCAGATGCATTGAACACGCTGATGTCGACCTTCGACAAGCACTGGAATACGCTGCGCAAGCCCGGTCCGGCCGACGAGGCCATGCGTGAGCGCTTCCGGGCGTTGTGCGGCGAGCTTCAAGCCCGGGTGCAAACTCGGCAGAAGTCCAGCGCCAAGGCCGCCGAAGACAAAAGCAAGTCACCAAGCGACGATGCCGTCCGTAGGGAATCTGAATTCGAATTGCAGCGCGCCCTGGAGCACGCCGACCAGGCGCTGACCGCCGGGGATATCGCGCAATCGCACGAGGCCATCCGCAAGGCCCGCAGCCTGCACGACAAGCGGCCCAAACGAGGTCGTTCAGACGATGTCGCCGGCCGGATTGGCAGAATGGCCGGAAAGCTCAAGGAAATGCGCGACTGGCAGCACTGGTCGAATAACAAGCTTCGCGAACGGCTGATCGAACGGGCCGGCGAGATCGACGCCGAAAACCTGCACCCGGATGCGGTCACGGAGCGCTTGAAGGAGCTGCGTCAACGCTGGAAGGAGCTTGACGAGCTGGAGGTGCTGCCCGGCGACAAGCGCCAGTTCGTCGCACCGCAGGGACAGTGGCGGCGCTTCCAGCGTGCGTGCAAGGAAGCCTTCGACGCCGCGCGCCCGTACCTGGAAAAGCGCAGCCAGGTTCGCGAGGAATCGCACCGGGAACTGCAGCAATTTCTCGAAGACGCAAGGGCTGTGGCCGCCGATCCGGATACCGCCAACGAGAAACTGATCCGCTATCAGCGTGCGGCGCGCGAAGCCATCCGCAACCTGGACACACTGCCGCCCAAGTTGCGCGGCAAGGCAGCCGGCGCATTGCGTGAACTGATGGATTCGATATCGTCCTCGCTGGACCGGCATTTCGAAGCGGCCGAAAACGAAAAGCGCAGACTGATCGCCGAAGCTCGCAAGCTGGCGCACGAGAAAGATCGCGCCGTCGCCATAGACCGGGCCAAGGCGCTGCAAGCCGACTGGAAAAAGGCCGGCCGCGGTAGACGAAAGATCGACGACCAGTTATGGAATGAGTTCCGCGAACCCATAGACCCGCTGTTCGACGACCTCAAGAAAGAGCGCGACGAACGCAAGCAGGCCGAGCACGAACACGCCGAGGCGCTAAAGCAGATATGCGTGCGGGCCGAAGCGCTGGCAGCCGATGCCGACCCGGACTCGGTCGCCGGCCAGATCTCCGGCCTGGAAGACGAATTCAACCGGCATGCTTTCCCGCCGCCGGCCCTGCGCAAGCGCCTGGAACGCGCGCTGGGCCGCTACCGCGAAAAGGTCCGATCCGCGCGCGAGGCGAAGGCTGACGCCAAGCGCGCGCATCTGGCTGCGCTGGGCGCGCAGCTGCAGGAGTCCTGGCAAGCCATCCAGGCCGGCCAGCCACCTCCATCGAAGGATGACCTGCCCGAGATTCCGGAAGATGACGAGGTTGCCCGACGCCTGCTCGCTCGACTCGAACAGATGATCGATGCCACCGACCTCGGCACGCTGGGTCAAGAGGTCGAAGCCCAGACTGAAAAGGCGCGCCAAATCGTGGTCGAAATGGAGTGCCTTTCAGGCCTGGAAAGTCCCGAAGAAGATCGGCAACGCCGCATGGATTATCAGATCAATCGACTTTCAAGCCGGCTCGGGGGCGGTGCCGCAAAGGCCGATCTGGACTCCGAGAGAGCCGAGCTGCAGCGCCGCTGGCTGGAGAGTTTCCCGCACGATATCGGCCAGGCCGGAGGACTGAAAAACCGCTTTGAAAGTGCTGATAAAATACTCAAGGAAATGACGACAGGTTGATGACAAACAAAGTCTTTTTTTCCTTATGCGTTTTGTTTCTTGCGCTTTTTTCGGAGCTGGCGGTCGGTCAGGACGAAAGCGCGCCCGGCAATTACGGCTGGATCTCCATTCTGCCGCCCCTGATTGCGATCGGACTGGCGCTGCTGCTCAGGCAGGTCATTCCGGCGCTTTTTGCCGGAATCTGGATAGGCGCCTGGGCGCTTGCCGGATTTTCTCCGCTCGGCGTGCTCGAAGCATTGATGCAGACGGCCGATACGTTCATTCTCGAAGCAATCGCAGACCCGGACAATGCCTCGGTAATCCTGTTCACATTGTTTGTCGGCGGCATGGTCGGAGTGATCTCCAGAAACGGCGGCATGCTGGGCATTGTCGACCGGATCATCGGCTTCGCCAACACCGTAGGGCGCGCCATGGCGTCTACAGTCGCCATGGGGCTGGCGATCTTCTTCGATGACTACGCCAATACGCTGGTGGTCGGCAACACCATGCGCCCGATCACCGATCGCCTCAGGATATCGCGCGAAAAACTCGCCTATCTGGTCGATTCAACCGCGGCACCCGTTGCGACCATCGCTCTGGTCACCACATGGGTCGGCTACGAGGTCGGTCTGATCCGCGATGCGATTGCAGGCATTCCCGGCCTGGAATTGAACGCCTACATGGTGTTTCTCAACTCGATCGCCTACAGCTTCTATCCGCTGCTGGCGCTCGCCATGGTTTTCGCCGTGGTCGGCCTGGGTCGGGACTTCGGGCCCATGCATTCGGCCGAGTCGCGCGCCCGTCACGACGGGCGCGTCGCCCCGCTCACCACCGTATCGAACCAGACCGCCGACGACATGGCCGACGTCCAGCCGGCCGACGGGGTCGAGTGCCGGGCTCGAAATGCACTGCTCCCGATCCTGACCATGGTGACAGGCGTGGTGGCGGGCATGTTCGTCACCGGCGAGGGCGCGACGCTGCGCGAGATCATAGGTTCGGCAGACCCCTACAAGTCGCTGATCTGGGGCTCCATGTTTGGATCGCTGCTGGCCATCGCGCTTTCGGTCGGCCAGCGCGCGCTGTCACTGGGCGAAAGTATCGCGGCGTGGTTTTCCGGTGCGCGAGCGATGCTCTACGCAATCTTCATCCTGGTGCTGGCGTGGGCGCTTTCCGGTGTCACCGACATGCTGGGCACCGCCGATTATCTGGTGTCATTGGTCGGCGACCATCTGCATCCGGGACTATTGCCGATGCTGGTGTTCATCGTGGCCGCGGCCACCGCATTCTCGACCGGTTCCAGCTGGGGCACCATGGGCATTTTGCTCCCGCTGATGGTACCCCTGGCGTGGGCACTTATGGCCGCCTCGGGCATGAACGGCGCCGAAAATCTGCCGATTCTCTATGCCACGGTTGCCGCCGTAATGGGCGGCGCAGTGTGGGGCGATCACTGTTCGCCCATCTCGGATACCACCATTCTGTCGTCTATGGCCAGCCAGTGCGACCATATAGAGCACGTTCGCACCCAGTTGCCGTACGCGCTGTCGGCCGGCTTCATAGCAATATTCACAGGTATCCTGCCGACAGGCTTCGGCGTGCCGTGGTGGCTTTGTCTGCCGATCGGGGTGATCGCGGTCGTCGGGCTGGTCCGGGTGATTGGGAAAAAGGTTTAGGTTGTTTGGTTAATTCGTTGATTCGTTGATTGGTTATTTGGTTACTTGATTGAACGTCTGGAGTGACAAGCTCTTGCTTTTACCTGACACCAACAACCAACAACCAACAACCAACTAACCAACTAACCAGCGTTTTTCATCCCCGATACCGCATCCGCAGGATCCGAATACGCCGGACGTATTCCTGTGTCTCGGAGAACGGGGGTATGCCGGCGTATCGCCGCACTGCATTCTCGCCTGCATTGTAGGCGGCTACGGCCAGTTCCCAGTCGTCGAACTCGTCCAGCAATTCGGCCAGGTAGGCCACGCCGGCGGAGATGTTGTCCAGCGGATCGAACGGGTCGGCCACGCCGAAACGTGCCTGGGTGGCGGGCATGAGCTGCATCAGGCCCTGGGCGCCGGCGTGCGAGACGGCCGCGGGGTTGAACCACGATTCAGCGTGCATGATCGCGCGAACCAGCGCCTCGTCCACGCCGTGAACTTCTGCCGCCGCCCGCAGCTCCTCGCGATACTCGGATCGTTTCAAGGGCGTGGCGTGCCAGTCCACGCCCTTGATGCAGGTGCCGTAGCACCCGACGTTGCGGACGTTTTCGTAGCGCCCGGGCTCCGGCTTGATATTGGTCAGGACCGTAATGCCGTTCTCGTCGGTGTAGCGGTAGACCTGGGCCTGGGAGGGCGCGCTTGCCGTCGCCAACGTCAGGACCGCCAATACCAGGACGAGAATCCGGACCATCAAAAGCCCCCGGTCACCGTGATGCCGCCGTCGGCGGTGATCACCTGCCCGCTGAGCCAGGCGGAATCCCCACCGACCAGGAACGCGATAACCCGAGCGATATCGTCCGGCTCGCCGATGCGTCCCAGCGGCGTGGTGCGCTCGAAGTGCTTGACCATTCGCTCGTCGCTGAGCAACGCCTTGGAGAAGTCGGTACGTATCAGGCCCGGCGCGACAGCGTTGACCCGGATGCCGTCGCCGCCGAATTCCAGCGCCAGGTTGCGCACCAGCTGGTTCTCGGCCGCCTTTGACAGTCCGTAAGCCCCGATCACGCGGTTCCCCAACAGGCCGGCGATAGACGATACCAGCACCACCGAGCCTCCGCCCGCCGCGGCCATGTGGGGCCGCGCCAGGTGGCCCAGCCGCATCGACCCGAACACGTTGTTATGCATGATGACGTCGAAGGCCTTTCGATCGACGTTGTCCGAAGGACCGTAGACCGGATTGCTCGCGGCATTGAGAACCAGATTGTCCAGGCGCCCGAAACGCTCCACGGTGCCGGCGACCAAGGTCTCGAGCTGTTCGTCCTTGCCGACGTGGCAGGCAATCGCCCCCGCCTCTCCGCCGGCTTCACGAATCTCGCTGGCAACGGCATCGCAGCTTTCCTGGTTACGGCTGGAAATGACCACGCGGTGCCCGCGCCCGGCCAGCAATTCGGCGGCGGCGCGGCCAATGCCGCGGCTGGAGCCGGTAATGATGGTGACTGGATTGTTCGCCATGTAATCGGAAATCCCTGTTTCGGGCCGGCCCATCCTCAGGCCAGCGTATGAAGTTCTCCCGGCGGCAGATGCGCGACACAATTCATCCGCGACACCGACCAGCGGCCGGAACCGTTTGGCGGTCCATCCAGCCTTAGTTCCGTTATCGACGCATTGTACAACGTGACATTCAGATGTCGCTGCCAGGCCAGATCGTGTCCCAGCAGGCTGGCGGCCAGCGTGCTGATGACGCCCGCCGAAGTTACAGCGACCACCGTGCCCGCCTCGTCGAGCATCAACGACATCCGGCGAGCGGCAGCATCGACGCGCCGGCTGAAAGTGCTCCAGCGTCCGTTCACCGAGCAGTCCAGCCGTTCGGTCTGCCACGCCTCGAGCACCCGCGGAAAAAGCGTCAGGAAAGTGTCCAGATAAGCGACGGGATCGGCAATCGCGGCCGGTTCGGGCGCGTCCAGAGCCAACTCGTCGGCCCGCACGAATGCCGCCTCGAGCAGATGATCGACACGGTATTCGTTCAGGTCGGGATCCGTCGAACATTCGCCCAGACCTCGCAGGTACTCGGCGGTCTGGCGGTGCCGCTTCAGCTCACCCCGGACCATCGCGGCAGCCTCCAGCTCCATCTCCAGCTGGCGCCCGACGCGCTCGGCCTGCCTGAAGCCGATCTTCGAAAGCCGATCGTAATCGCCCGTGCCCAGTGAACCCTGGGCGTGACGGACAAGCAGCAGCCTGCGGTTCGCTTCAGCCATTCGACATTCCGGTTTTTGTTCAGGAAAAAACCCGTCGCAAGTTTAGCCGACAAGCGGGGGCGCCTTGCAAGTACGCGCCCTGACAGGAACACACCAATGGCCGGAAGCTTGATTGAGCTCACACAATCGCCGCTTGACGTTGTTCGGGCCTGGTTGTACTTTGAATGGCTCTCCTTCCCCCAACCGAGATATCCCAATGTTCAACAAACGTGAAACCAATGAATCGGAATCTTCGAATCTCTCAGGTTCGGACCGCCAGTCAACCACCACGCACCAATCGCCGACCCCGACCCGTAGCAGCGGCGCCAGCGCGGCCGCAACCATCGGGCCTTCGATTTCCATCGACGGCCAGCTCAAGGGGGAAGAAGATCTGATCGTGGAGGGGCGCATCAAGGGGACGGTGGAATTGAAGAACAATACGCTCACGGTAGGAACCCAGGGCACTCTGGATGCAGAAGTCTTCGCGCATACCATTCTTGTCGAGGGCACGGTCAACGGGGATCTCTATGCGTCCGAGAACATCAGCATCCGCAAGAGTGCGCGAATCAGGGGCAATATCCTCGCCCCGCGCATCAGCCTCGAAGATGGGGCCAAGTTCCGCGGCTCGATCGACATGGATGCCGATTCGGAAGCCTTCCGCAAGGCTTTCGGCGGCAAGTCTTCAGCCGCATCAAGCACGTCCGGAAAGCCGGTATCACCGCCAAATTCCACCCCTGGCGGCAATGTCGAAAAAGGCAAGCAGACTGAGGGCTCTCAGCTTTCCTCGTCGGAAGGAGCTTCGAACCAGCCGACGCAACAGACCAGCAAGACCGGGACCTCGGCAGCCTGACCCGACGGCCTGATGTCGAATGCCGCAGCAAGTCTGGCCGGGCAAAAAACCGGCCAGACGGCCGAATGCGTCAAGGTTCCGCTGCTTGCGGAACTTCTGGCGCGCGATATTCGTGATCGATGCCGCGTATGGGCCGACCTGGGCAGTGCGCAGTCAGGCCTTGTCTCGCAACTCACCGGTGGTCGCAATCGCCTGATCGTCGTGGATCTTCCAGCTGCGCTTGAAGCGCACCAAGTGCATTGGCATCTGCCGGATACGGTGCTCGACGAGAGATTCTGGGCCGAACCCGTCGATTGCTTCCTGTGCTGGGACCTGCTCAACTACATGCAACCGGGTCAGCTCGGCGAGTTGTCGCGGCGGGTTGCCCGCCGAGGCGGCAACGAATGCAGCGTGCACGCATTGATTCAGTATTCCGGGACTTCGATGAGCAAGATGCCGGGACGATACGGACTCGAAGCCAGCGGTCAGCTGCGCGTTGTTCCTGTCGGCGCGACATCGACCGAAACTCCCAGATACAGCCCCAAGGCGCTGGAAAAAGCCATGCCGGAATTGCGCGTGGAACGAACCATGCTGCTCAACAACGGCATGCAGGAATTCATGTTCAGCATTCGCTGAAGGTCATTAAGCCGACGAACAAAACACAAAGATCAGCCAAAGCCGATATAAAAAAGGGGGCGCCGGACATCCGGCGCCCCCCGCTACTTTTGGCAAACCAGCACACCGCGACAGCCAGATTCAGCTGGCCGCAGAAGCCGACAGATTGCCCTTCAGGCCGCCTTGCTCTCGTCGCTTTCGATCTTCGTGGCGCGGTTCGATTCAAGGGTCGAGCGCCCTTCGCCGATTTCGATGCGACGCGGCTTCATCTTCTCCGGCAATTCTCGCTGGAGATCGATGTGAAGCAGCCCGTTCTCGAGCCTGGCTGAAACAACACGCACGTGATCAGCCAGCTGGAACCGTCGCTCGAAGGAGCGAGTCGCGATACCCCGATAAAGGAACTCGCGGTCTTCCTGCTCGCCATCGGTGGCCTTCTGGCCGGAAACCGTCAGCGTGTTCTGCTCGGTCACGATTTCAAGCTCGGATTCCGCGAAACCGGCGACGGCCATTGAAATGCGATATTGATCCTCACCGGCGGCCTCGATGTTGTAAGGCGGATAACCGTTGCCGTCCACACGCGAAGCGCTGGAAAGCATGTCAGCCACGCGATCGAAACCGATGGCGGTGCGGTAAAGGGGTGAAAGGTCGAACGTAGTCATAACACTATCCTCCAGAGTTGAGCAATAGATTGAGATCGACGGTCCTGCCTGATGGGCCATGCGGAATGGCCCACTAGTGGCCAGGGCCGGAGGCCCCTTTCGGCGACCTCAAAGCTAATCTAGGGGCGAAGGGCGGGTTTTCAAGTCACCCGAGCAACATCTGAGAGCATATCCGGCGTTCGCAGGTTAGCGCTTGCGGATGCGTTGACGACGTTTGACCTGGCGCGGCGTCAGCTTGTTTCGTCTTCCTGCGTAGGGATTTTCCGAATCTCGGAATATCAACTGGATAGGCACGCCCACCAGTTCGAACTCGGCCCGGAACCTGTTGATCAGAAACCTTCGGTAACCCGGCGGCACATGCTCCGTCCGGTTTCCATGGATCACGATACGGGTGGGGAAATTACCGCCCGGATGCGCATATCGCAACTTGGCCGCAAAGCGATTTACGATCGGAGGCGCATGCGCCTCGGTGGCCTTGTTGAGCACCCGGCTGAGGCGGCCCGACGATAGCGACAGGCACGCCCTATCGTAAACGGTCTCGATCGCGTCAAACAGTTCGGCCAGTCCGCTGCCGTGCAACGCGGACAGGATCACGACCGGTGCCCAGGCGACGAATTTGAGCTTTTCGCCGGCGTCCTGCAGACAGGTTTTTCGCTGACGTTCGTCAACGCCGTCCCACTTGTTGAATACGATGATGAGCGCCCTGCCCGCGTCGGCCGCGTGGCCGGCAAGCCGGGCATCCTGGTCGGTAATGCCCTCGCCGGCATCCAGCAGCAGACAGACCACATCGGCCTGCTGCATCGCCTGCATCGCCTTGAGCGTACTCAGAGACTCTACCGCTTCGTGCTTGTGGCGCTTGCGTCTGATGCCCGCCGTATCGACCAGTTGGTAATGCCGCCCGTCGCGATCGATTTCGGCAGCGATCGGATCGCGCGTGGTGCCCGGCATGTCCGCCGTCACCGCGCGCTCGTCGCCGGTCAGGCGGTTGAGCAACGTGGACTTGCCGACGTTCGGCCGGCCGATCAGGGCCAGTCGGAGGGTGTCCCGGGTCTCGCGGGTTTCAACCGCTTCCGCGTGCTCGGGAAGTTCGGCCGCAATCACCGTCCCAAGCCGGTCAAGACCGCGCCTGTGCGCGGCAGCGATCGGCACCGGTTCGGACAGCCCCAACGCAGCGAATTCGGAGGTTGCGGTATCGGCGTCGATGCCGTCGGTCTTGTTGACCACCAGAACCACGGGTTTGCCCAGCTGACGAATTCTGGAAGCGATTTCGAAATCCTCCGACGTCACCGCGCCGCGTCCATCGACGACGAACGCAATAACATCGGCTTCGGCCAGCGCAAAGCGGGTCTGCCTGCCGACGCCCCGGATCAGCGAATCCGGATCGGGGTCCAGGCCACCGGTGTCGACCAGCACAACCTCGGCGCCGTCGATGATGGCACGGCCGTAAATACGGTCCCGGGTGACACCCGGCTGGTCGGCCACCAGTGCATCCCGGGTGCGCGTCAGCGCATTGAAAAGCGTCGATTTGCCAACATTGGGGCGTCCTGCAATGACCACGATGGGCAACGCCGAGCGGTTCATCGCCGCTGTCATGAGACTATGAGGAGGCGCCTACGCGCCAGGCCGACAGTTTGCCGTCCACATCCAGCAAAAACAGAACGTTGTCGATGACTAGCGGCGCACTCGCCGGCGCTTTTTTGGACGCCCGCTCGCGGGCGACAAATTCGCCATTATCAGCATCCAGCCAGTGTACATAGCCTTCCTGATCGGCCACGGCAACGAAGCCGCCCTGCAGCACCGGCCTGCTCAAGCCACGCCGCAGAAGCTGCTCGTTGCTCCAGCCGGTCGATCCGCTACGTCGGTCAAGCATCCAGATCCTGTCTTCGGAGTCGGACATCACCATTCGCGTCCGCGAAACCGTGAGACCGGAATACGAGCCGACTTCCTTGACCCAAAGCAGACGGCCCGAATCGAGCGCAACTGACGCCATGCGATCGCCCTCGCTGACGGCATAGATATCCAGGCCTACGATTTCCATGTGACCGTCTATGTCGGCAAGTCGGTCGAGTTGGGTCCGTCCCTCGGGAGTGCCGACGCGCTGTTCCCAGAGCAACTGGCCATCAGCCAGATTCAATGCCGTCAGGGTACCGTCGTCATGACCGACGAAGACCTGGCCGCCGCGAACCACCGGTTGCGAGTTTCCGCGCAGTGTCAACAACGGCACGCTGCGATCGTAAACCCACTCTCGCAGACCGGTCTCTGCATTCAACCCGAAAACACGGCCATCGATGCAACGTACGACGATCATGCCGTCACGCTGCAAAGGTGCGGCAAGGACTTCCGATGAAAGCTGAACCCGCCAGTCGATAGTCCCGCTATTGCGATCCATAACCAGTACCTGTCCTTCCATGGTGCCCAACAGAACGCGCTGCCCCACCACGTTTGGACCGGCCGACAGGTTCATATCGAGATCGAATCGATGCGATTGTTTTCCCGATTCGGCGTCCACGGCGACAACGCGGCCCTTGTGGTCGGCCGTCCAGATTGCACCCTCGATATGGAACGGCTTGAGACCCGGGGCGCTTTTGCCCAGACCACTGCCGGTGGAAGTACTCCAGAGTTTACTGACCCGGACGCTCTCATTGATATCGTTCAAGTCCATCGGATCCCGTTCCGGATCCTTACTGCCGAAAATGCCGCAACCACCCAAACCAATCGTCAGGCCAATTGCCAGCACCACCAACAAGCCGGTGTGCCACCTGCGCATCATGAATTTTCCGAGCGGCCGATAGCCGCTTGTTCAACGGTCGCACGTCCTATCGCCGACTGCACGGCATCCAGCTTTATCTCCGCCTGACGAAAATCCCGGCCCTCGCCGCGCAACTGCATCACTGCTGCGGCATAGGCATCGGCCGCTTCTTCCAGTCGATTCATGTCGAACAACACGTCGCCGCGCGTTTCCAGCCATAGACCCTCATAACCGGCGGGCACCGAGCCTTGTAAAAGCGTCAGGGCTGAATCACCCTGCTCCAGCGCGATTTCAACCTGAGCCATGCGGAGTCTTAGCAGGGGCTGAAATACATCCCACTTGTCTGAATCGAGCAGATCACGGTAAATTCCGGCGGCCTTTTCAATATCACCGGCCTCGGTCCAGGCAGCAGCAACCAACATGCCGGAAAGCGCCAGATAGGCATGCTCACCCACCCCTTCGCGCATTGCGGCGAATTGCTCCGCGGCGGCCTGCGTGCGTCCAACTTCCAGTTCCTGCTGAATCGCCGCATAGTATTCATTGGCAAGAACAGCCTGGCCGGATTGGTAATCCAGCCACTGCCGCCAGCCGAAGATGCCGGCCAGCGCAAGGGCCACACCCATCAGGATGGATACACCGTTTTCGCGCAGCCAGTTGCGTACGCGTTCGCTTTGTTCATGCTCGTCGTAGAGTTCTACGGCCATTGGGTCACTCGCTTGCTCTTGAGAAAGGCGTCAGGCGTGGATGATAAATCACTTGCTGTCCGAGTGTACCCCGCCGTCGAAGAACTCGAGCAACCAGTCGGCGAGCTCTTCGCGTGCAAGGGTCAGCTGGGGCGCATCTCCCTTCAGGTCTTTGACGCTGACGACATTGGATTCGAGTTCCTGATCGCCGAGCACCAGCGCCAGACGCGCCCCTGAGCGATCGGCGCGCCTGAACTGGGCCTTGAAGCTGCCCCCTTGAAGATCGGTGATCAGTCGCAACGCCGACCATTGGTCCCGCAGCAACTCGGCCAGACCCAGCCGCGCAGACACCGGCTTCGTTCCGAGCAGGTAAGCGTGCGGCCGGCGCCCGAATTGCCGGTCCTCCAATCTGATCAACTCCAGCAACCGTTCCATACCCATAGCAAATCCGATACCGGGTGTCGGCTTGCCGCCCTGTATTTCGACCAGGTCGTCGTAGCGTCCTCCGGCGCAGATCGTGCCCTGCGCCCCCAGCGCCGTAGTTGTCCACTCGAATACGGTCCGGCAGTAGTAGTCCAGGCCGCGCACGAGACCCGGATTGATCCTGTAGGCAATGCCCTCGGCATCCAGCATGCCGGTCAGCGCCTGGAAATGCTCACGCGCAGAATCGCCGATATGATCGATCAGGCGCGGCGCGCCTTCCAGCAGTGCCTTTGTTGCCGGCACCTTGCTGTCGAATATCCGCAGCGGATTGGTTTCGAGACGACGGCGACTGTCTTCGTCGAGCTGATCCCGAACCGGCTGAAGAAAGGCAAGGAGCGTCTCGCGATAACGCGCCCTGTCGTCGCGGTCGCCCAACGAGTTGAGCTCGAGTTCGACGTTCCGGTCGATGCCGAGTTCGCGCCAAAGCCGGGTCCCCATGGCGATAAGCTCGGCATCCACGGCCGGCGCATCCAGACCAAACACTTCGGCACCGGTCTGATGGAACTGGCGCTGTCGGCCCTTCTGCGGCCGTTCATGCCGGAACATCGAGCCTGAATACCAGACCTTGAGCCCCGGCGGATTCAGGAGTCCATGCTGAAGCACCGCACGCACCACGCCGGCGGTGCCCTCCGGTCGCAGACACAGGCTGTCGCCGTTGCGGTCATCGAACGCATACATTTCCTTCTCGACCACGTCGGTGCTCTGCCCGATGGCGCGCGTGAACAAGTCGGTCTTTTCGACCAGCGGAATCCGGATTTCAGCGAATCCGTAGCGATCCATGACCGCGGCAAGTCGATTCTCCAGCCACTGCCAGGCTGCGACGTCGGCCGGAAGAATGTCATGCATTCCCCGGACCGATTGCAGGGATTTCATATCTTCAATCTCCAAAACAGGGAACTGCCGGCAGCGCGCGGCGCGATCCAGCCTCGTAACGTCATGCCCCGGCGGGCGGCATTGCGCCGTTCCGCCGCATAGCGGCTTATTCCGACGGCGGCCCGCCGCCAGAGTCCACTGCAGTTGGATCCGGCTGTGGTTCGCCGATCACGAGTTCGGCCACACCGGCTTCATTCTGACCCTCGAAGGCCACGGGTTGTCCATCGAGGCTCAGCGATACCGCGCTTGCGCGTCCCAGCAGAAGCCTGAACGGCGCGCGACCCGAGTACCGCCTTGACTCACCCGAACGGAGTAGATCGAATTCCAGGCGCTGGCCATCTGCGCTTTCAATTTCGATCCAGCTGTCGTCGCTGAGCACCAGGTCCAGACGCGTCATCGGGTCGACTTCCGGCGACAACGCCCCAGCGGCCGAATCACCTGCTATCTCGGCAACCGGTTCAGACTGAGTCACGGCCCGGATCGGATTCATTGGCAAGGCGGAGGCCGAAAGATGCGAGGCGTCGTTCTGTGTCGTCTCCGGAGGCTGGACCGCGAGCGCGTCGACAAAACGCTCCCGATACCCGGGCTTGTGCGCTTCCGGAGTTTGTACGCCACTGCCGTCGACGGCGCGCGAGGCGACTTCGGACTCGAACAAACGCGCCCCGCCGAGGACAAAGAAATATACCAGCGGCGGGACGATCATCGTGGTCACCAGCGCATAGGTTGCAAATTTCAGGAACCTGTCGAAGCGCTGCGGCTTGCCGGAAACCGGGAGAACCGCGCGCAGCGGCTCCGGTTCCAGTTCGCCCATCTGCTCCAGCAGCGGCTGCGGATCCAGCTCGACCAGGCGGGCATAGTTGACGATATAGCCACGCCGGTATATCGGCGCAATCCGGTCGAACTGATCGGCTTCGATGTGCTCGACCGTGGTTCGGGGCAGTTTCAACTGGCTGGCAGTCTCGACCAGACTCAGCTGGCGAGCCCGCCTTGCCCTGGAAAGCGCGGCACCGGGAGACGGCTGCGAATTTGAATTGTCGGGGGTTTCGGCTTCAGTCATTTCGTTTCTGGTTTTATTGCCTCAATTGCGAGGCCTGGGGTGAATCTGGGTATTGTTTCATCAAGGTCCTGGCGTAGCCCTCGGCAATCGTCTCGCTGCCCAGCGATCGCTCGACCTGTACGGCAAGCAGCAGTGATTGCGCGCCCAGTCCGCCCACGGCTTCCAGCCGCTGCAGGAAGGCGCGTGCGCGCAGACCCTCGCCCTGCTCGAACGACAGGCCCGCGAGGTTGAACAATGCGGTCCGGCTCTGCGGATCGTACTCCAGCGCTTCTCTCAAATAGCGCTCGGCCTCCTCATTGCGGCCATCGCGACGAGCGCACGAACCGGCATTGGCCAGCGCCACGCCGGGCGTTGCGTAAAACGGATCGCTCAACGCTTTACGAAAATGCCGGTCGGCTTCCTTGAATCGGCCTAACTGACACAATAATACAGCATAACTATTTTGCGCTCCCCCGTCGTCCGGCGCAAGCTCAACGGCGGTTTTGAAGTGGCGCAAGGCTCGCTCGTTGCGGTCGATCGACTGGTAGACGATGCCCAATGCAATATGGGCGGGAACATGTTTGGGATCCTGCTTCACCGCAAGCTCGAGTTTTTCCATGGCTACCTGGACTTCTCCACGCTCCAGATAACCAACGCCAAGGCGGGTATTGACTTCGGCCGCCCTCACGGGGCTGACGCGATCGACTGCGGAACCACTGCGCCTGGGATCGGTTTCCGACGAGTTCGTCGTGGCACAGCCGGCCAGCGCGGCCGCGACGACGGCCGCGACGAAGGCCGCGACGCCGGTCTCGACAATCGTCACGGCCGCGCCGCGAAAATTCATGCCAGTGCCTGCCGGGCGAGTTGCTGCTGCACCAATACCCGCCGCTGGCTGCTGGAGAGCACTTTGCCGACAAGTTGCCCGCAGGCGGCATCGATGTCGTCTCCGCGCGTGCGCCTGACCGTTGCTATCAGGCCGCCAGCACGAAGAATTTCCTGAAATTTCAGCATGTTCTCGCTGCTGCTGCAACGAAAAGGGGTGCCGGGATACGGGTTGAAAGGGATGAGGTTGACCTTGGCCGGCAGGTCCGAAAGCAACCGGCGAAGCTGCCGGGCCACTTCCGGGCTGTCGTTGACTCCGTCGATCATCGTGTATTCGAAGGTAACGGACTGTTTGCTGTGGCAGCGTTTCAGATAGCGCCTGCAGGCCGCCATGAGTTCGGCAATCGGATACTTGCGGTTGAGCGGCACCAGCCGGCCGCGCAACTCGTCGCTCGGCGCATGTAGCGAAACGGCCAGCGCGATCGGGGGTAAATCGTGCAGCGCATCGATCCCGGGCACGACCCCGGCGGTCGAGACAGTCACACGCCGGGCGGCCAGACCGTAGGCAAGATCCTCGCGCAGAAGCTCCAGCGCCGGCCCGACCTGGTCGAGGTTGAGCAACGGTTCGCCCATACCCATGAAAACCACGTTGCTGATTCGTCGGTCACCGGTTCGGCGATCGGCGAGCCAGACCTGGCCAATGATCTCGGCGGCCGAGAGGTTGCGGCTGAAGCCCTGCATCGCCGTGGAACAGAAGGTGCAGTTGAGCATGCAGCCGACCTGCGATGAGATGCACAACGTCCCACGCGCCGGCTCGGGAATGAAGACGGTTTCGACCGCGTTGCCGCCGGGCAGCGAAAGCAGCCATTTGATTGTGCCGTCGGCCGACTTCTGCTCGCTGAGGATTTCGGGTGGTCGAATCTCGGCGGCCTCGCCAAGGCGCTCGCGCAGCTTCTGGCTCAGGTCGGTCATCAGCGCGAAGTCGGTGACGCCGCGCTGGTAGATCCACTGCAGAAGCTGCCGGGCACGGAACGATTTTTCCCCCAACGAGGAAAAATACGACTCGAGATCTTGCCGGCTCATGCCGAGCAGGTTTGTCTTCGGGGCAAGTTCAGCCATGGGCTCCAAGCCTTTCGATCAACGCGAGTATATCTCATCCGCATTGAAGAAAAAGCCGATCTCCTGGCTGGCGGTGTCCTCGCCGTCTGACCCATGAACGGCGTTGGCGTCAATGCTGGAAGCGAAGTCGGCGCGGATAGTGCCGGGGGCGGCCTGGCGCGGATCAGTGGCCCCCATCAGCTCACGATTCCGGGCGATCGCATCTTCGCCTTCAAGCACCTGGATCATCACCGGCCCGGACATCATGAATTCGACCAGGTCCTTGAAGAACGGTCGCTCGCGATGCACCGCATAGAAGCCTTCGGCCTGCTCGCGGGAAAGGTGCACCATGCGTGCCGCGACAATCTTGAGACCGGCGCGTTCGAAGCGTGTGTAGATTTCACCGATGACGTTCTTGGCCACGGCATCCGGCTTGATGATGGAAAGCGTTCGCTGCATTGGGGATCACTCCTGAAATTGCAGATTCGTGAGATACATGTCTGAAAACTTGCGGCATTCTGACTGCCCGCCGGACCCGTCATCGCGCACGACGACCGCACGACGGCAATATTCGGTTCGGGCAAGCCGGCAATTGTATCCCGTCGCGCGTGCCGGCGCAGGTTTTCGGCATGTCCGCGGCGAGAGAATAACGGAACGACCCTTCACAGGCCCGGGACGTTGTAGCCGACGACCGCTACTCCCACTCGGCCGAGATCAGCCGCCAGTCCCCCTCGTCCAGCCGCCAGCCCGTTTCGACCTTCCAGAATCTTCCCTCGTCGGGCAAAAGACCGGTGCCGCCAGTGGCAAGCGCGCGGAAGGAGGCGACCGCCCGAGCATTTTCGCCGTCATTCGAGAATATCTCCACCCGGGTATCCAGTCGCTGAATACCGATCGCTTCGCGCGCCAGTCTTTCGCGGCGAACGAGCAGTCCCAGCGCCCGTCGGTCCAGCCGACCGTTGACCGCGACGAAATCGTCGGCCACGGGTGCCATGAAATCGGAAATGTCGCCCTGTTCCAGCGCTTCGGTCATCACGACCAGCGTTCGCTCGATGCGCGTCTCGTTGTCGAGCTCCGACCCGCAGGCGGACAGCGCCAGGACCAGCCAGAAAACGATTGACAATCGTAACGCTTCACTCGCCATCGAGCACGGATTCGAGCAACCGGGAGGCGACCACGATGAGATCGTACTCGGTCACCAGCCCCACGAGTTTACCGTCCTCGGTCACCGGCAGACAACTGAGCTTGTTCTCCCGCATCAGCCGAATCGCCTCCACGGTAGTGGTTTCCGGGCCAATGGATTTCGGATCCGGACGCATGATGTCGCGCACCATGACCGGACCGGTTTCCCGATCGAGGCCGCGCGCGATCAGCCGCAGCAGTTGGCGATGGCTGATCAGCCCCAGAAGCCGGCCGGCATCGTCCTCTACCGGTACGTGCCGGACGTAACGCCACTCCATCAGGCTGGCGGCGAAGTCGACGATGTCGTCGGGCCGGACCGTGAACAGGTCGGTCGCCATGAACTGTCCGACCGTCCGGTAACTCTCGCGCCAGTCCTGGGTCCCGCAGAATTCAGCCAGCGTCCATTCGGCCACCGGTTTGCCTGTCTGCTGCTGCTGAACCATGCTTGCGGTCAGCGCACGCAGCCGCTCGTGAAGGCTGCCGGTGGACTTCATGTGCTCCAGCGAATCAAGCTGCCAGCGCGCGCCGGTGCGCCGCGACTCGACGCGCCTCTCGATCACACCCAGGTAACGCTCGATGTCGGCCGAATCGATCGAGGCCTCGCGAAGCCCCTGCTCGGCCAGCGGCAGCAATTCCTTGAGTATCAGTTCCTGGGCCGGCATCTGGCGTTCGTCGAACCAGACCTGCTGGGCTCGCAGGCCGTCGCGCGCGGCCGACATGAAATTGCTCTTGATGTCGGAAAAATTGAAATGTTCGCGGATATCCTCGATGCTGTGCGAGAGGTGCGACATCATGCCGAAGAAGAACGCGGCGTTGGCGATCTCGTCGAGTACCGTGGGGCCCGACGGGATGACCCGGTTTTCGATTCGAAGATGTGGCTTGCCATTGTCCGATATCCCGTAGCAGGCCCGATTCCAGCGATATACCGTGCCGTTATGCAGGCGCAGCGCGTTGAGCTTTGGAATCTCGCCGCGCTCGACCATGCCGAGCGGGTCCGCTTCGAATTCGGTCGTCAGGATGACCCGGAAACGTGCGATATCTTCCTTGAATATCTCGATTACGGACTGGTCGATCCAGTGATCGCCGAAATGCACGCGCGGCTGAAGACCGCGCGCGGCCAGCGCCTCGGACCGCGCATCGATTGAATTCTCGAAAACCGCGATGCGGCTTTCATGCCAGAGGCGCTTGCCCAGCAGAATGGGGGAATTCACGCACGCCGCCAGCAACGGACCCGTTACGGCCTGGGCGACGTTGTAAAGCGACGCGAATTCTTCCGCACCCACCTGAAAATGTACCTGGTAGCTTGTGTTGCAGGCTTCCAGCATCAGGTTGTCGTGCTGAAAGTTGAGCTGGTCGATACCCTTGATTGCAAACTGGAAATCCGAACCGCGCAAACGCCTGAGCGCTTCATTGAGCGCAAAGTAACGCGCCGTGGGCACCATTGCATTCAGGCTGAGGTGGTCGCGCGTCAGGGTGGGCAGAATGCCGACCAGCGCGACCTGGGAATCCACTTTATCGGCGCGATCGCGCGCAAGCGTGAGCACCTCGTCGGTTTCGGCCTCCAGGCGTCTCAGGCAGTCGCCGCCCAGTTCCAGCGGCGACAGGTTAGCCTCGAGATTGAAGAGCCCCAGTTCGTGCGTGAACCGTGGATCGTCCATGCCTTCCAGCATCTGCATCGCCGTCATCGCAGGCCGGAACGCGCGGTCGACCAGAAACATTTCCTGTTCGGCCCCGATTCTTCTGATATCGCGCTCAAACATCCCGGCATCGAGCATTGCCTCCATCGCCCGGACTTCGTTCAGCAGCGCCTTCATGAACGCCCGGCGTGTGGCCTCGTCGCTGCTCTGCTCTACGTTCTGCTCACCCATGGCGATTCCCGAATGAATGGATCGGCTGGCCCTGGCCTCGCTCGCGCGCAATGCAACAAACCCGGCCCGTCTCCGGATGATATACGCCACGGCCGTCGGCGGCAAACACTCAGTCTGGATTCCATATCCGGCGCAGCATGATCTCAAACACTTGTATGTGTTGTTGACCTGTGAGAATCTAGTCGAAGGGTAGAGTAAATCAAGAGACTTAAAACACAATGACTGAAAAAACCTGGCTAAATCAATATTCCGAGGGGGTACCGCCCGAGATCGACATGAATGAGTTCGATTCGGTGATCGATATCCTCGAGCAGAGCTGCGAGAAGTACGCCGACCAGACCGCGTTCGTCAATTTTGGCCGCGAACTGAGCTACGCCGAACTCGACCGCCAAAGCCGCGCGTTCGGCGCCCGCCTGCAGTCGCTGGGGCTGAAACGAGGCGACCGGGTCGCCATCATGCTCCCCAACCTGTTGCAGTACCCGATCGCGCTGTTCGGCATCCTGCGTGCCGGCATGGTAGTCGTCAACACCAACCCGCTCTACACCGCGCGAGAGTTGAAGCATCAGCTCAACGACTCAGGCGCAAAGGCCATTCTTGTGCTGGAAAACTTTGCCCACACACTGGCCAGCGTCATCGACGACAGTCCAGTGGAGCACGTTTTCGTCACCGGCGTCGGCGACATGCTCGGCTTTCCCAAGGGCACGGTAATCAACTTCGCATTACGCTACATCAAAAAGGAGGTCCCGGCCTACGACCTGCCCGGCGCTATCCCCTTCAACGATGTCCTCAAGGCCGGCCACCCGGACCGCCTGGAACGGCCGAAATTAACTCACGAAGACATCGCATTTCTGCAATATACCGGCGGCACGACCGGGGTATCGAAGGGCGCCATGCTGACCCACGGCAATATCGTGGCCAACGTGCAGCAATCCTCGGCCTGGATGAATCAGCTGATCGAATACGGTCGTGAAATCATCGTCACCGCTTTGCCGCTCTACCATATCTTCGCGCTGACGGCCAATTGTCTTGTATTCATCAAGTTCGGCGGGAGAAATCTCCTGATCACCAACCCGCGCGACATGAACGGCTTCGTCAAGGAACTGGGAAAGGAAAAATTCACGGCGATCACCGGGGTCAACACGCTGTTCAACGGCCTGCTCAACACGCCGTCCTTCGAACGTCTCGATTTCAGCCCGCTGCGCCTGACGCTGGGCGGCGGCATGGCCGTGCAACGCGCGGTCGCAGAACGATGGAAGGCGGCCACCGGGGTACCGCTGATCGAGGCCTACGGCCTCACCGAGACCTCGCCTGCTGCCTGCATCAACCCGATGGACCTGGAGGACTACAACGGCGCCATCGGACTGCCGATCCCGTCGACCGAATGCAAGGTCATCGATGCCGAGGGCAACGAGATGTCGACCGGCGAGCCCGGCGAGTTGTGCATCCGCGGTCCGCAGGTCATGAAGGGTTACTGGAACCGCCCCGATGAGACCTCCAAGGTCCTCGACGGCGAAGGCTGGCTGAAGACCGGCGACATGGCCTGCCGCGACGAGAAAGGATACTTTTTCATCGTCGACCGCAAGAAGGACATGATCCTGGTTTCGGGATTCAACGTCTACCCCAACGAGATCGAGGACATCATCGCCGGACACCCCAAGGTGCTGGAAGTCGGCGCTATCGGTGTTGAGGATGAAAAATCCGGCGAACTGGTCAAGGCCGTAGTCGTTCGCAAGGACGACTCGTTGACGGTCGACGAACTGCGTGAGCACTGCAAGAAGGAACTGACCGGCTACAAGGTGCCCCGCTACATCGAGTTCGTCGATGAACTGCCCAAGACCAACGTCGGCAAGATTCTCCGACGCGAGTTGCGCGACCTTTACGGCCAGGCAAAAAGCAGCTGAAAGCCCGCTTCTTCAAGCATCCCCGGGCAACAATTGTCCGGGGTCCGGGCGCGACTCCAGCGCGGCGACACCGACGCCGATCAGCCTGACCCCCACCCGCGCCTGGTATCGTGCCCATTCGTTCGCCAATGCTACGGCGGCCTCTGCGATGCGAGCCGGCGAGCGCGTATAACCGGGCAAGGTACGGCTGCGCGTCAGGGTTGAAAATCCGCCCGACCTCAACTTGAGATGCACCGAGCGGGCGTACAGTCCGCGCTCCGAAAGACCCGCGGCGCACCGTGACGCCTGCTGTCCGATGACTTCCTCGATCTCGCTCATATCGTGCAGATCGCGTTCGAAGGTCGATTCCTGGCTGATCGAGCGGCGCGTGCGCTCGGCGCTCACGGCGCGCTCGTCGATGCCGGCCGAACGCTGGCGGAAGCCCAGCGCTTGGCGTCCGAGCACCGGGACGAGCCAGTCCAGAGGCGCCCGGCGCAACTGGCCGATGGTAAGGATCCCGGCATCCTGCAGGCGCGCGCCGGTGCTGGGACCGACGCCGGGCAACCTGCGGACCGGCTGCGGGTCGAGAAATTGCTGAACCTGCCCGGGACGAATCCAGGTCAACCCATCGGGCTTGTCGTAGGCCGAGGCCAGCTTGGCTACCAGCTTGCTGTTGCCTATTCCTATGGATGCCGTCAGACTCACGTCGACCGAAATTCGACGCTTGAGCCGGCGCGCCAGTTCCAGCACATCTCCTTCGCGCGAGGCTTCGGTCATGTCGATGAAGGCCTCGTCCAGACTCAGGCCTTCGACCAGGGACGAGAAATCGGCAAAGATCTCGAAGATTGCCCGCGAGACCTCGCGATAAAGCGCATGCCTTGGACGAACGAATACCGCATGCGGGCACAGCCGCCTCGCCCTGCCGGCCGGCATCGCCGAGTACACCCCGTAGCGACGCGCCTCGTAGCTGGCGGCGGCCACCACCCCGCGCCGTCCGTCGCCGCCTACAATGACCGCTTTACCACGCAGTTCCGGGCGGTCGCGCTGTTCGACGCTGGCGAAGAAAGCGTCCATATCGCAGTGAAAAACGACGCGCCCGGCGCTTAGTAAATCGGAATCCTGGCTCATGAACTACCGCGAACTGTTTCCCGTCATCGATCGTCACACCTGGTTGAATCATGCCGCGATTTCGCCGTGGCCGGCCGCAGTCGGCGTCGCGATGCGGGGATTCGTGGACGAAAATATCGCCCAAGGGCCACTGGGCTATGCGAAGTGGCTGGACACCGAACAAAGCCTTAAAAAACGCGCCGCCGAGCTTCTCGGTGCCGCGCAGGACGACCTTGCACTGCTCAAGAATACCTCAGAGGGCCTGAGTCTGATCGCCGCCGGGCTCGACTGGCAACCCGGCGACGCCCTGGTCTGCTGTGCCGGCGATTTTCCCAGCAATCTGCTGCCGTGGCATCAACTCGTTCCCGAATTTGTCGACGTCCGCGAAGTGCCGTTCGATGACCGGGACCCCGAGACGGGTCTGCTGGAGGCAATGAGCGACGAGGTGCGCCTGCTCGCCGTCAGCTCGGTGCGCTACGACACGGGCGTGCGGCTGGATCTGGACCGGCTCGGCCGAGCCGCTCATCGCGTCGGCGCACTGTTGGTGGTCGATGCGATCCAGCATCTTGGCGCGTTGCCGCTGGACGTGGCGAATACGCCGGTGGATTTCGTGGTCGGCGGCAGTCACAAGTGGCTGCTGGCGCCGGAGGGCCTGGCGCTGTTCTGGTCCCGACCCTCGGCTCGCCGACATTTGCGCACCCTGCAAACCGGCTGGCGGATGTGGCCGGACATGTTCAATTTCGAAAGGGCCGACTGGACCCGGCCCGATAGCGCGCTTCGCTTCGAGCCCGGGACCATGAACATGGCCGGCATCCACGGTCTTGAAGCGTCGCTGGCGCTTCTTCAACGCATCGATCCGCAGATTCGGGCCGGTCAGCTGCTGGATCGCACCGGCTGGCTGATCGACGGGCTCGGAAAGATTCCGGGCGTCGAAATCATCACACCCGCAGAGCGCAGCCGCAGGGCCGGCATCGTTTGCTTTGTACCGGGAGACCGGGAACCCGACACGGTGCTGAAGCAACTGGCCGCAAAATCCATTTTCGCCGCCCGGCGAGGTCGGTCGGTGCGGCTGTCGCCGAATTTCTACACCCCCGAGGATCAGATCGCGCAAGCGCTGGAGATCATCGCCGGGATTGTGACGAATTAGCATTGCAAAAACGTGGCGCGTCGAGCGTCACGTCCGGCTCGGAACGAAGGTTCAACCACAAGCCGGGTTCAGGCCGAACACACGCGCCCGTGCTTTTCCAGGTAGCGCTGATGGTATTCCTCGGCGCGCCAGAACCGCCCGGCCGGCTTGATCTCGGTGGCAATCGGTCCGCTGATGCGTGCCGAAGACTCGAGTTCGCTTCGGGAGCGCTCGGCCGCGGCGATCTGCTCGTGATCGTGGGCGAAGATCGCGCTGCGGTACTGGGAGCCCACGTCCACGCCCTGACGATTTCGCTGGGTCGGATCGTGCATGTCCCAGAAGGCGTTCAACAGGTTCTCGTAGCTGATCCTGCCCGGGTCGTAGGTCAATCGAACGGCCTCGGCGTGACCGGTGTCGCCGGCGCAGACCGACTGATAGTCGGGGTTTTCGACATGGCCGCCGGTGTAACCCACTTCAGCATCCAGCACGCCGTCGAGTGCGCGGAAACGCGCTTCCGGGCCCCAGAAGCAGCCGGCGGCAAAGGTTGCGGTTTTCTCGCTCATGATTATTCGGTCCTGTCTGGGAGATTCGAAGCGCAGCCACGACTCGGACTGCACTCTGCTTTTTCGACAAATATAAATATACGCCGGTCCCGTGAATCAATGCTCGACTGGCATTCATTCCCGATGCGCGCGACAATGGCTCAATGACTTCCGAAATCTTTCTCTGGCACGACTACGAGACCTTCGGCGCCGATCCACGGCGCGATCGACCCTGCCAGTTCGCGGCCCTCAGGACCGACGCCGATCTGAACCCCGTCGGTGATCCGATCGTCTGGTATTGCAAGCCCACCGACGACATGCTGCCCTCGCCGGACGCCTGCATGATCACCGGCATTACCCCGCAGACGGCCGATCGACTGGGTATCCCGGAACCCGAGTTCGCCAACCGGGTCTTCGAACTGATGAGCGAGCCCGGCACCTGTGCGGTGGGTTACAACAACTTCAGGTTCGACGACGAGGTCTCGCGTTTCATGTTCTGGCGCAACTTCATCGACCCCTATGCGCGGGAATTCAGAAACGGCAACAGCCGCTTCGACCTGATCGACCTGCTGCGCATGACCGCCGCTCTGCGGCCCGAAGGCATCCAGTGGCCGGTACGCGACGACGGCAGCCCGAGCTTTCGCCTCGAAGACCTGTCCCGGGCGAACGGGTTTTCCACCGAAAATGCGCACGACGCGCTGGCCGACGTGGAAAACACCCTCGGCATGGCGAGGCTGGTCCGGCAACATCAGCCCAAACTGTGGGACTGGGGGCTGGGCCTGCGCGCCCGGCACCGGGTCGAGCAACTGGTGGAAAAACGCGAAGTGCTGCTGCACGCCTCGAGCCGGTTTCCAGCGACACTGGGCTGCATCGCGCCGGTGCTGCCGCTGTTCCGGCACCCGGTCATCAAGAGCCAGTGGCTGGTCTGGAACCTGCGCGAAGACCCGGCGGCGTTTTTCGACTTCGACGCCGACATGCTGGCCGATCTGTTCTGGACCTCGAATGCCGACTTGCCCGAAGGGCTTGAACGGCTGCCGGTCAAGTGGATCCGGACCAATCGCAGCCCCATGCTGTCGCCGACCGGGGTGCTGGATGCGGACGCGGCCGACCGGACGAAGATCGATCTCGACCAGGCCGCGCGCCACGCCCTGCGGCTGGCGGATGCGCCGGCATTCGTCGCGAGCCTGCTGGAAATGTTTTCGAGCCCCGAACCCCGCCTGTCCTACGACGCCGAAACGGCGCTCTATGACGGCTTCGTGCCCGCCAATGACAGGCGCCTTGCCGAGCGGATTCGCAGTCAGCCGCCGGAAGAGGTCTCAGCGTTTCTGTCCGGCTCTCCAGGCCCGTTTTCGGACGAACGCATGGCCGAGCTTCTGCTGCATTATGTAGCGCGGCACGCGGCCTCCACGCTGGACGTCCCGCACCAGGAGGCATGGTCGGCGTACCGGCGCCGCCGGCTGATCGACGACCCGGAGCTCGGGAGCGTGCAATTGGCCGATTACCTGGCAAGAATCGAGCAGCTCAGACAGGAACGCCCGGACTGCACCGGCCTGCTGGACGAACTGGCCGCATGGCCTTCGCGTATCGGAATCGACAGTCTATAGCTAAAACTGAAAATCAATCACTTGCAGCTACTTCCAAGAATCTGCATCCGAGTCTTATACACAATCCCTTGATTTGTCGATTGACATTTTCTTTACGCTATATTTTCATCAGTGTTAACAAAAACATACACTCAGGTTGCTGTTTTAATTGATTATTTTTGATTTGGTCAAAATTTGTTCATTTCTGTGACGGTCAGACTGGACCGGGCCGTGGATCACGTTGCACACAGAGTTTTCCACAGCCACTGTGGATAAGCGGTCCCCGGGCATTTCCGCAGCTTCTCTTGAGCCTCAACCGCGGCCGGCGCACCTCACAGGACGGCAAGCGCCAACTGGTCGGGACACCGGGGGCCGGCCCTGTCCCGGCCCTGGTGACGAGTCTGATCGATTGCGCTCTTGAGCACGCGATCACTGCGCGGCGAAACGAACTCGACAACGCTGCCGTCTTCAAACTGGAGCATCATCACCATCGGCGGTTCGCCGTTGCGACCGGGGCGAGCGATGACGCCGCTGATGCATTTGCCGACGATTTCGTTGCGCACGGCGCGGCTGGTACGAGTCTGAGCGGTATTCATTCTGGTGTCCTGTGATTCGGTTCGGGATGATTGAACCACAGCGATTTCTCAAAACCTGAGAAGCCATCTCGATCTCGCAGGCTGCACCGCCCGTACCGAAACGTGAACGATTGAAAGCGGGCAGTGAATTACTCCGAAACCGGCAGCCTGGACGCGAATGCATGCGCCAGCGTGGTCTGGTCGGTGTGCTCCAATTCTCCACCGAGGGGCACACCCTGCGCGAGACGCGACAGGCGAATGCCATGGCGTGCGGCCAGGCCGGCAATGTAGTGCGCGGTGGCTTCGCCTTCCACGGTTGAATTGGTCGCCACGATCACCTCTTCGATCGGTTCATCGGCAAACCGCACCGCGAGCTGGTCCAGCCCGATGTCGTCCGGTCCCACGCCGTCCAGCGGCGACAGCCGCCCCAAAAGGACAAAATAACGCCCGTCGAAGCCAGTGGCCTGCTCGATCGCAAGCACGTCGCCCGGCGTTTCGACGACGCAAAGCAGTCGATCCGACCGTCGCGTGCTGGCGCAGATTTCGCAGATTTCGGCCGATGTGAAATTCCGACAGCGATCACAGCGCCTAATCTCGCGCATCGCCGTACCCAGCACCTCCGCCAGTTGCTGCCCGCCTCGCCGGTCCCGCTCGAGAAGATGCAGCGCCATGCGCTGTGCGGTTCTCGAACCCACGCCTGGCAAGCATCTCAAGGCCTGCAGGAGTTCATCAATCAGCGGATCGTTCACGCCGCCCTTCTCGCTACCGGTTCCAGCCGTTTCAAGGCAGCGTGAATCCCGGCGGCATGGGCATGCCCCCGGTCAGCCCGGACATTTTTTCCTGGCTGACCTCCTGGACCCGGTTGACCGCATCGTTGAACGCGGCCGCAATAAGATCCTCGAGCATTTCCATATCATCGCCGACGCTTGGGTCGATATGAATCTTGCGTACTTCGTGGCGGCCGCTCAATGTGACCTCCACCATGCCGCCTCCGGACTGGCCGGTGACTTCCAGATTCGCAAGCTCGGCCTGGGCCTGCTTGAGGCCTTCCTGCATCTTCTGCGCCTGCTGCATCAATTGCGCGATATTGCCTTTCATTGATCACTCCGTGAATTGGCGGGCCGAACCGAGCCGGGCACGATTTCGGCGTCGAACTTTTCCTGCATCCGCTTGACGACCGGATCTTCGGCCACAGCTGTCTCGGCGTCGGCCTGAGCTCTGACGCGCTCGTCGTTATCCATTCGGGCCGGCGTCAACAAATCGGCATCATCGCTGATCGGCTTGAAATCGAGCTTGCGCTCAAGCCCCGAATAGTCCTGCAGCGCCTTGGCCAGACTTGCCTTGAACCGGTCGCTTACCAGAATCAGATCGTCTCGACCCAACCGGAATTCAACCCGCTTGTCGTCTATTTCACCAACTGCAAGCATGCCGGCAACCGCCTTTACCGACCCATTGAGATTCAACGCGCGAAGTACGCGCGGCCATGATTCCCGACTGAGTGCCTCCGGCGCGCCGGAGGCAGAGCTGCCCGCGGCCGATGTTGGCGATGGGCGGGTTGCGGCCGGCGCCTCGCAGACTGCGCCGGTCGGCTCGGTTTCGCTCGCGGAGTATGCCGTCGCGGCCGATCTTTCGGCAGTCGCGGCGGCATCCGAATGCTGCTCCGGTGAGCTGCCGGAAACGGTGGCGGGCTGGAACGCGAACATCCGCAGAATCGTCATCTCGCAGCCGCTGCGGTCCGATGGCGCCAGCCCGAGGTCACGGCGCCCGGTGACCACGATCTGGTAGTAAAGCTGAACGTCTTCGGGGTCCATTCGGCCGGCGTAGTCGATCAGATTCTCCCAATCGGTTCGACTGTCGTCGCGATAGTCCGGCACCTGCTGGATCAGCGCGATGCGGTGCAGCATCTCGGCCAGGTCCGCCAGCAACCTGGACAAATCGCGGGCAAGCCCGAACACTTCGGTCACCGCAGAAAGCGCAGCGGCGGCATTTTTTGCGATCAACGCCTCGATGATGGCATCCAGGTGCCGCTGTTCCACAGTGCCCAGCATGTCTTCTACCGGGGCGTATTCGAGTTTCCCGCTGCCTGCCGCGAGTGCCTGATCGAGCAGGCTGAGCCCGTCGCGCATGCTGCCGTCCGCGGCACGCGCCAGAAGCGCCAGCGCAGCGTGCTCGTATTCCAGTCGCTCCTGGCCCAGGATGAACTCGATCTGGCCCGAGATTTCCTCGACGCTCAGACGTCGCAGATTGAACTGCATGCAGCGCGACAGAATCGTGACCGGAATCTTCTGCGGGTCGGTCGTGGCCAACACGAACTTGACATGTTCCGGGGGCTCCTCCAGCGTCTTCAACAGCGCGTTGAAGCTGTGAGTGGACAGCATGTGCACCTCATCGATCAGGTACACCTTGAAACGACCGCGCGCCGGCGCATACTGCACGTTATCGAGGATTTCGCGCGTATCGTCGACCTTGGTGCGCGACGCGGCATCGATCTCGAGCAGATCGACAAAGCGGCCTTCGTCGATCGCGACGCAGTGCTCGCATTCACCGCACGGTGTGGCCGACACGCCTTCCTTGCAGTTAAGCGACTTTGCCAGGATCCGGGCGATCGTCGTCTTGCCGACGCCGCGCGTGCCGGTGAAAAGAAATGCATGGTGCAGGCGACCTTCGTTGAGACCGTTGGTCAATGCCCGGACGACGTGTTGCTGTCCGACCAGGCCGGCAAAGTCCCGGGGCCGCCACTTTCGCGCAAGTACTTGATAGCTCAATTTAAATCCTCTTACCATTAAGCGCGCCGCGCAGAACGCGAGTCGCCTGTCCGCTTCGGTTGGCAGCATTGGAAGTCTACACCACCAGGCGCAGTTTCGCGTTTTGCAAGCCGAACCCGGGGCGAATTTCTAAGCCTCAGCGCTCCGCAGCCAACAGAGTTTGCTTGCGCTCGAGGCCCCAGCGATAACCGCCCAGCCTGCCGTCGCTTCTGAGTACGCGGTGACAGGGAATCAACAGCGCAATCCGGTTGACCGCGCACGCCCCGGCCACGGCACGCACCGCTTTGGGCCGCCCGACCCCTGCGGCGACTTCGCTGTAGCTCGCAGTAGTACCGCGCGCCAAGCCGGACAGGAATCGCCAGGTCCGGATCTGCAGCGCGGTGCCGAACACGTGAAGTGGAATATCGGGTTCGGGGACAGCAAGATCGATGGTCGTCTCCAGAGCATCCATCCAGCCGTCCAGTGCCGGGCTTCGCTCAGCCTCGGAGCGCTGGATTTCGGCCTGGCCAAACTCCTCGAACAGGGCTGATTCGGCCTGCGCCCGGCTGTCGCCGAACTGCGCGTAGCATACACCCTTGTGCGTCGCCGCCATTGTGAGCCAACCCAGCCTCGTCCGACGGCTGGCGTACCGGATTTGCTCACCCGCGCCGAACCGCCGGTACTTCAGCGGCGTCATGCCGAGAGCAGCGGGGGACAAATCATAAAAACGGCTCAGTGCGCCAAACCCGGCCTCGAACACCGCGCCTGCCACGTCGCGACCGGCCCGCAACTCACGCTTGACCCTGCGCACGCGTGCGGCACGCTGATACTGGCTGGGCGTCACCCCGAGCGCTGCGGAGAATCGGCGCTGCAGCGCGTAACGACTCAGGCCGACTCGCCGGCCCAGCCGTTCCAGGGTAATCGGCTCATCGGCGTGGGCCTCGATCCAGTCGGCCAGGTGCGCCATTTCTCGATCAGTTGGACCGGAATCATTCATCGGCTGTTCCGTGATCATGTTTTCCTGCCCGAAAGCTTACGCCAATCGATCGCCTGGTCTTCCCGGATATTGCAGCCCCGAGGAAAATTCTGATTGAATACCCGCCGAGCGCGGCGCCGGATACACTAGAGCACCCCGCCACTCATTCTGTAATGTTCAGCGCGTCGGAACGCCCGCAAAGCCCCGTCGCGCCCGTGGCTATTCAATCAGAGGTTCCCTAACGGCCGTGGAAAATCAACCGTCGCTCAGCATCGTCATTCCGGTCGGACCCGACGAGACCGAGCATCTGCAGCTTCTGCAGTGCCTGGCCAAGTTTCCAGTGACCGGGTTTCAAGTGACCTGCCAGATCATCCTCAGCGGCTGCGAGCCGCCACCGAAACCACCCCCCGGATCGATCGGAGGTATCGATTGCATTTACGTCACAGGTCCGGCCGGACGCGCCGCCCAGCTCAACCGGGGTGTTGGCGCGTCGTCCGGGCGCTGCCTTTGGCTGCTCCACGCCGACAGCCGTCCGGAATCCCGGACCATGGATTGTGCAGCAGCATTTGCCAGAACCTGTCACAAGCCCGGTTCGGCCCGGATGCTGGGCTGGTTTCCGCTGTCATTCGCCGCCGACGGACCGCGCCTTGCCGCACTGAATGCCGCAGGCGCCAACCTGCGCTCACGATTTTTTCGGCTACCGTTCGGCGATCAGGCCTGGCTGTTGCGCCGCGACACCTTCGAAGCGCTTGCTGGATTCGACGAGCATTTCGGCCTCGGCGAGGACCTGGATTTCATCCGGCGCGCCCGGCACGCCGGAATCCGACTCTGCCGGCAGAATGCCGTGATTTCCAGTTCGGCACGCAGGTACCGTGAGCACGGCTGGCTGCGCACGACGCTCGCACACCTTTGGCTTACGCTACGCTTGTGGCTGAGATCCGCACAGCGCTCCCGGAGGCCGTTGAATTGAATCCCGCCATCGCGATCTTTGTCAAGACACCCGGCCTGTCGCCGATCAAGACCCGCCTGGGCCGCCGCGTCGGCCGGCGTGTCGCCGAGCAATGGCATCGGCGCGCCGCCGCCTGTGTCGGCATCAGCGCCCGCGCCGCCGGCCTGCCCGTTTACTGGGCAGTGGCCGAGGTCGACGGCATGCAGGATCCCTTGTGGCAGGGAATGCCGTGCATCGGCCAGGGCGAAGGCGGCCTGGGCACCCGGATGGCCCGCGTGCATACCGGGATCGTGGAGCGCCACGGGGCCGGTATTCTGATCGGGGCCGATCTGCCCCAGATCGAGACCCGACATTTGCAGTCGGCCGCAAACTGGCTGGATGCTTCCGACGCCAGGCATGTCCTCGGGCCGGCCCGGGACGGCGGTTTCTGGCTGTTCGGTGCCAACCGTCCGCTACCGAAGGCCACCTGGGAATCGGTTGCATACAGTCAAGACGATACGGCGCAGCGCTTCATCGCGGCGGTCGATGCACCCTGCTGGGAATTGCTCGAGCCCATGACCGATCTCGACCGGGCGGACGACCTGCCGTCGGTGCGCGATGAGCTCGACTCGGTTACTAATCCGTCGCCCGAGCAGCGCGCACTGGCCCGCTGGATCGAGCTCCAGATCGAACGCGCCGCATGAACTTCCTGCTCGACAACGAAGCGGCCATCCAATCGGCGGTTTCGCCGCCGCACCAGCGCCAGTCCCGACTGGCGGGCTTATAAAAACTGCTCGTTGAGAATTCGCTCGTCCAGCGAGTGCTCGGGATCGAACAGCAACTTGTGCCGCACGCTTCTGGCCTGGCGGACGACCACCCGGGACACGTCGCGAACCTCGTCGTAGTCGGCCGTGGCACTGACCGGTCGGCGCTCGGCATTGATGATCTGAAATTCGACTTCGACAGCCTCGGGCAACACCGCACCATTCCAGCGCCTGGGACGAAACGGGCTGATCGGTGTCAGCACGACCGCCTCGGTACCCAGCGGCAGGATGGGGCCGTGCGCCGAAAGATTGTAGGCGGTCGAACCGGCCGCGGTCGCCAGCAACACGCCATCGGCCACAAGCCTTTCTACGCGCTCGGTGCCGTTGACCAGGATCCGGATATGCGCGGCCTGATTGGTCTGGCGCAGCAACGCCACCTCGTTGATGGCAAGTCCTTTGCGCGTCTCATCATGGATGGTTTCGGCGTGCATCCTGAGCGGCGCCAGGCTGAAGCTCGACGCTTCCGCGATGCGCTGCAGCAATTCGTCCTCACTGAAGCGATTCATGAGGAAACCCACTTCGCCCAGGTGCATGCCGAACACCGGCAGGTTGCGGTCGCTGTTCTCGTGCAACGTGTGCAGCATGAAGCCGTCACCGCCCAGAGGTACCAGCACATCTGCCTCGTTGCGCGATACGTCGCCGTATCGTTCGGTGAGCCGGGCCAGCGCTTCACGTGCCCGGGGATGCTGGCTTGCGGTAAAAGCGATGCGCGGCGACTCGGTCATCCGCCGCTATCCGGTGGCGCTCATCAACTGGCCAAGCCCGTGGATGGCCACCTGCATCGTGGCAAAGTCCACGGTGGAGGTCGCACGCATCTCCTCGAGCATTGCGCGGGTACGGGCAACGGCGTCGGCGTGCTCCCCGAACCAGGCCTCGATCGGATCTTCGCTGTCTCTATGCTCGGTGAGAATCCGGCGCACCAGAATTCGATGATGGCTGAACAGTTCATCACGCAAATTGCCCCTGGCGTGCGCATGCCACTGTTTCTCCACCGACAGGCTTTCCACCGTCTCGCGCAGCCAGCGCAGGCAAAGCCGATCCAGGAGTCCGAAGTAGACGCGTCCCACTTCGACCACGTCGAGATCCAGTCCGCGAGATTCGTCTACGATATCGAGCGCCGAGTACATCCAGCCCAGCGCAGCCAGACGCCTGGCAAAATCCGGAGCAAACCCGGCGGCCTCGAGTTCCCGGCGCCGTTCCTGCAACCCCTCGCGCTCGAGCTCGGTGAGGAGTTTCGGCAAGGCTTCCCGAAAATCCTTCATGCCGGGACCAAAGCGATTGACCTTGCTCGAAATGTCGATGGAGAATCCACCCGGAAGCGTGATCAGGCGCCGCGTGCTCTGGCGCATCAGGTTCCAGATTTCCAGGTACATGCGATTCTGCAGCTCGGCCGGCACTGTGGCGTCGTAACGCTCCAGTTCGTGCCAATAGGAACGCGCCTCGAAGATTTCGCGAGCCACCGTGTAGGCCTTGGCCACGGTTGCCGAATTGGCGCCGGTGTCTTCCTTGATCCGCATGGCGAAATACGCGCCCATGCGGTTGACCAGGTTGTTGGTCACCCGCGTCGCGATGATTTCCCGCTTGAGCTTGTGCTCGGGCATCAGGTCCGAGAGCTCATCGCGCAACGGTTTGGGGAAATAGTCCTCCAGCTCGCGCGACAGGTACGGATCCTCGGGCACCTCGGATGCCACCAGATCCTGGTACAGCGTGATCTTGCTGAACGAAAACAGCACGGCGAGTTCCGGGCGCATCAGGCCCAGCCCCCGCGCCACCCGGTCGCGCAACTGCTCTTCGTCCGGCAGATCCTCGAGATCCCGGTCGATAAAGCCCTGGTGCTCGAGCATGGTAATGAAGTGCGCCTCGGCACCCAGCCGGGTCGAGGTCAGCGATTCCATCATGCTGAGCGCCTGGGTTTGCAAATAGTTGCTGCGAAGCACCAGGTATTCGACCTCGTCGGTCATTTCGCCGAGCAGCCGGTTGCGGTGTGCCCGATCGACGCGCCCGGAAACAACGGCCTGGTCCAGGAGAATCTTGATGTTGACTTCATGGTCGGAACAGTCGACGCCGGCCGAGTTATCGATGAAATCGGTATTGATGCGGCCACCGTTCATCGCATATTCGATCCGGCCCTTCTGGGTCAGACCAAGATTGCCACCCTCACCCACGACCCGACAGCGAAGCTCGCGCCCGTCGACGCGCACGGGATTGTTGGCCAGATCGCCGACGTCGGAATGGCTTTCGCCGGCTGACTTGACATAGGTTCCGATGCCACCGTTCCAGAGCAGGTCGTACTCGGCCTGCAAAATGGCCCTTATCAGTGCCTGCGGCGAGAGCTCTTCTTCCTCCGTCCCCAGCCAGGCGCGCACCTTCTCCGGAATGACGATGGACTTGGACTGGCGCGAGAATACGCCACCGCCTTCGGAAATCAGACGCTTGTCGTAGTCTGACCAGCTTGACCGACCGAGCCCGAACAAGCGCTGACGCTCGGCAAAGCCGGTTTCCGGATCCGGGTTCGGATCGATGAAGATGTGCATGTGATTGAACGCGGCCTTCAGGCGAATATGTCGCGACAGGAGCATGCCGTTGCCGAACACGTCGCCCGACATATCTCCGATGCCGACGACGTCGAACGGCTCGCTCTGCGTATCCAGCCCCAGCTCGCGGAAGTGACGCTTGACCGATTCCCAGGCACCCTTGGCGGTAATGCCCATTTTCTTGTGGTCATAACCGTTCGAGCCGCCGGAAGCGAATGCGTCACCGAGCCAGAAATCGTGCTCTACCGAAAGAGCGTTTGCAATGTCGGAAAAGGTTGCCGTTCCCTTGTCCGCAGCGACCACAAGATAGGGGTCGTCGTCATCGTGCCGGACTACGCCTTCAGGAATGCGAATAGCGTCGCCGTCGAGATTGTCGGTGATGTCGAGAAGCCCATTGATGAATGAGCGGTAGCAGTAGACGACCTCCGCCATGACTTCGTCGCGATCGTCGGTCTCAGGCAGATTCTTGACGAAGAATCCGCCCTTGGCGCCAACCGGCACGATCATGGTGTTCTTGACCGTCTGCGCCTTCATCAGGCCGAGCACCTCGGTACGAAAATCCTCCCGCCGGTCCGACCAGCGCAGACCGCCGCGAGCGACTTTGCCCCCTCTCAAGTGCACCCCTTCGACGCGTGGGGAATAAACCCAGACCTCACGGAAAGGCCGCGGCTTGGGTAGATCCGGCAGCCCTTTGGAATCGAACTTGAAGCTCATGTATTCGTGCTGCTGGCCGCGCGCATCGCGCTGGAAGAAATTGCTCCTCAGCATCGCGCGAATCGTGTCGCTGAAGCTCCTGAGTATCCGGTCCTGGTCGGCGCTGGCCACCGAGTCGAGGATTCGCAACAGCGCCTTGCGCACGGCAACCGCATCGTCGTCCCGGCCCTCGGTCTCGCGGGCCAGGTAGACATCCTCGAGAAAATCGTGCAGCACGGCGTCGTCGATGCCTTCGGCAAGCTCCAGACACTGGTGCCGCAGGTGCTTGCGCGCCGCAATCCGCCTTGCGCGCTTTTCTTCAGAGCGCGCCGGGTCGAAACGCGCTTCGAAATATTCGACCAGCAAGCGCGCTGCCAGCGGCCAGGCCGCCAGAGTCTGCTCCATGTAATTCTGTGAAAAAGGCGATCCTGTCTGCTGCAGGAACCTGGCGCAGGCTCGCAACATACAGGCCTGACGCCAGTCCAGCTTCGCCAGCAATATCAGACGGTTGAAGCCGTCATTCTCGGCGTGACCGCGCCAGGTCCGCTCGAACGCTTCCTGAAAATGGGTGCGTATCAGATCCAGATTGAGCCCGTCGGAAGTCGGCGGCTGCATGTCGAAATCCTGGATCCAGATACAATTGCCGTCCGAAAGCTTCAACTCGTAGGGACGCTCGGAGACGATGCGCATACCGAGGTTCTCGAGCATGGGAAGAACATCGGACAACGGAATCGGCTCGTTATACTTGAACAGCTTGAAGCGCAGAATGCCCTGCACACGCCGCTTCGGTTTGTACAGGCTCATCTGCAGATCTTCGACGTTGCGCAGGCTGGCCGCGGTCAGCACATCGAAGCTCGCCACGTGCGGGGCCACGTCGCCCTGATAGCTCAGCGGGAAGGCGTTGCCGAATCGCCTGAGGAGCTCCAGGCCTTTTTCTTCCCCGCACTTGCGAATCAGAATTTCGCCCAGTTCGTCATCCCAGCTACGAATCGCTTCCTTGATCCGGGACTCGATGTCGGAGACGTCGAAATTCACCTCGCGATCCGCGCGCGGACGAATGATCAGGTGCATGCGGGCCAGCTTGGATTCACCGACCTGAACGGAAAAATCGAGCCGCTCGCCCTTCAGCGCACGCTTGAGGATCGCCTGAACCTTCTGCCGGTTCTCGGTGTTGAAGCGGTCCCTGGGTATGAACACCATGCACGAGTAGAATCTTCCGAAGCGCTCGCGCCGGACGAACAGCCGTGTCTGGGCGCGCTCCTGCAGATCGAGAATGCCGACACTGAGTTCGAGCAGGTCGTCTATGCCGGCCTGGAAAAGTTCGTCGCGGGGCAATGTTTCGAGAATGTGCATCAGCGCCTTGCCGGCGTGCGACCCGGGGCGCAGACCTGATTGCGCCAATACCCGCTCGACCTTGATTCTCACCAGCGGCGTGTCGTGACAGCGCCGGATGTATGCGCCCGACGTGAACAACCCGATGATTCGCTTTTCGCCGCTCACTCGGCCGGAATCGTCGAATCGAAGCACCGAGATGTAATCCATGTAACCGTCGCGGTGAACCGTCGCCCGGCCATTGGTCTTGGTGATGATGATGGGATGAATCTCGCCGCTGGTACCTCGCGAATCGCCCGACAGATCGCTGATCAGTCGCGAAGGCGACTTCCGATGGGTCTCGCGCATCAGGCCGAGACCGCTTTCATCGACGGGTGCCAACACGCGCCCGTCATCGCTCTCGGAGATCCTGTATTCCCGATACCCCAGAAAGATGAAATGGTCGTCGGCAAGCCACTTGAAGAATTCGCGCGCCTCCGCCAGTTCCTCCGAATCAAGTCCGGACTTGCTCTCGGCCAGCTCGTCGGCAATCTCCAGGGCCTTGCGGGTCATATCCTTCCAGTCGCCGACCGCGACGCTCACGTCGGCCAGCGCCGAACGGATGCGGCGCTCGATTCGCGCCAGCGCGTCCGGCGATGTCTGGCGATCGATATGGATGTGGATCAGGGATTCAGCCGTGGCCTGTTCGAAGTCATCGTCTCCTGCCATCTCCAGAAAATGCCCGCCCTGATCGCGCTTGAGTCGAACGACCGGGTGGACAATCAGGTGCACGCCGATGTCCAGCCGCGACAGTGCGAGAACGACGGAATCGACCAGGAAAGGCATGTCATCGTTGACCATCTCGACGACGGTATGGGTGGAAGACCACCCGTTCGATTCCTCTGTCGGGTTGTATACCCTGATCAGCAGTTCGCCTGGGCGGCGCTGGCGAAGAAAATCGAAAAAGCCGGAAACCATCCGGGCCCGCTGCGCCGCGGAATCCTCGTCGTCCGCGACTGCCGGATAATGGCGCAGGAACTGGCGTGCAAAAGCCTTTTCCGGTTCAGGCGTTTGTGGTCCGAATCCTTCGAGCACCTCGTGTATCTTTTTTTTCTTGTTCATGCAGCTACCCCGAGCAGTCGCTTTTTACTCCCGACAGCATCAGGCGGTTCTCGCCCGATGCTGCCGCACCGTTCATCAGCGCAGTCCCGTTTCCAGCCGTCCGATGACCATCCGCTGAATCTCGCTGGTGCCCTCGTAGATTTCCGTGATCTTGGCATCGCGAAAGTATCGCTCCACCGGCATTTCCTTGCTGTAGCCCATGCCGCCGTGAATCTGGACGGCCTGGTGGGTAATCCACATCGCGGCCTCCGAAGCCACCAGCTTGGCCATCGAACCGTCGACGGTAAAGCGCGCACCGCTGGCCTGCGCCTGCTGCTTGATCCAGGCGGCCTTGAACGTGAGAAGGCGTGAAGCTTCCAGCCGCGACTTCATGTCCGCGATCTTGGCCTGAATCATCTGGAAACTGCCGATCTCCCGACCAAAGGCCTTGCGCTCGCGCGCATAGGCGACGCTGGCCTCATAGGCGGCCTGGGCAATGCCCACGGCCTGGGCGGCAATGCCGATACGCCCCGCATCGAGCACGCCCATCGCGATCTTGAAGCCCTCGCCTTCGGCGCCAAGCAGACACTCGGCGGGGCACTTGTAGTCATCGAGCTCTATTTCACATGTGGCCGAGGCACGGATGCCGAGCTTGGGCTCGGTCTTGCCGCGGCTGAAACCTTCGGCTTCGGCATCGATTATGAATGCCGAAACGCCCCTGGCGCCGGCCTCAGGATCGGTCATCGCGAACAGCACAAGATAGCGCGCGTATGGTCCCGATGTGATCCACGACTTGCGCGCGTTGATCACGTAATGGCTGCCATCGTCGGATTTCACCGCACGCGATTTCATGTTCGACGCATCGGATCCCGACTGGGGCTCGGTCAACGCATAGGCGCCGATCTCGGCGCCGCTGGCGATGGCTCGCACGTACTTTTCCTTCTGATCTTCGGTGCCGTGCTTGAGGATGCCGTTGCAGAACAGCGAGTTGTTGACGCTCATGATGGTGCCGTGCGCGGCATCCGCGGCACAGATCTCGATCATGGCCAGCACGTAGCCGATGGTGTCCAGGCCGGCGCCGCCGTAGGCTTCGGGCACCTCGATGCCCATCAGGCCCAGTTCGCCCATGGCCTGGATGTTTTCCAGCGGGAATTCACCCGACTGGTCGAAATCGGCCGCAACCGGCGCGATACGCTCGCGTGCGAAATCGCGCGCGGCGGACTGGATCATCTGCTGCTCTTCGGTCAAATTGAAATTCATGACGGAACGTTTCCTGAAAAGGTTTGGAAAACGGCCACGACAACTGGACCGGACGTCTCTCCGGCCGTGTCGAAAGCACAAGAATCAATTAAAAAACAAGTATATCACCCGGGCGCGAATTTTCATTTGGCGGACGCAGGACGAGCCGTCATTTCAACGTATTGTGAACAAGTTCTCTTGACACCGGCCCCGAGTGCGCTAAACTTGTATCTCCGGTTTGGGGTTCCCCCCTTCCCCGCTCCGGATTGTGGCCGAGGTTCCCCCCTTGCCTCGGCCACTTCTTTTATGCCGAGGTGGCGGAATTGGTAGACGCGCTGGCTTCAGGTGCCAGTGTCCATTAGGACGTGGAGGTTCGAGTCCTCTCCTCGGCACCATCTTCAAGCTCGATCAGGCGCGCAGGTTAGAATATGGTTGCCTGCCGAGGTGGCGGAACTGGTAGACGCGCCAGGTTTAGGTCCTGGTGGGAATTCCCGTGGAGGTTCGAGTCCTCTCCTCGGCACCATCGAAAACTTTTCAGCACGGATCCGGGCGACAAGGTTCGGGTTTCCGGGAAAAAAGCGCCAAGCAGAACCCGGCGCCTTCAGAATGCATTGATCCCGGTCAGTTCGCGTCCGACAACGAGTTGATGGATGGTTTCGGTGCCCTCGTAGGTAATCACCGATTCCAGATTGAGCATATGTCGAATCGGCACGTATTCCAGCGTGATCCCGGCGCCGCCCAGCACATCGCGGCACTCGCGCGCAATATCCAGCGCCATGCGCACATTGTTCCACTTTGCCAGGCTGACCTGGGTGGGATGCATCTTGCCGGCATCCTTGAGTCGACCGAGCCGGAGCGCCATCAGTTGAGCCAGCGTGATTCGCCGCCCCATGTCGGCCAGTTTCAGCTGCACGGCCTGGTTCGCAGCCAGCGGACGCTTGAACAATTCGCGGTCTGAAGTATAGTCCAGCGTCTCGGATAGACATGCGATGGCCGCACCTATTGGTCCCCAGGTAATGCCGTAGCGCGCCTGGGTCAGGCAGGACAGCGGCCCCTTGAGTCCAGTTGCGCCCGGCAGACGATTGGCATCGGGCACGCGGACGTTGTCAAAGTAGAGTTCCGAGGTCACCGAGGCTCTCAGCGACATCTTGGCCTTGACGTCTCGCGCCTCGAAACCCTTCGAGTCGGTTTCGACGATGAATCCCTGGATGCCGTCGTCCGTTCTGGCCCAGACGATCGCGATCTTGGCCATGGTGCCGTTGGTGATCCACATCTTGGCGCCGTTGAGAATCCAGTCGTCGCCGTCACGTTTCGCATGCGTTTTCATATTTGCCGGGTCAGATCCGCCGTGCGGCTCGGTCAGGCCGAAACAGCCGATGATTTCGCCAGCGGCCATCCCGGGCAGCCAGGCCTCGCGCTGCTCTTCCGAGCCGAAGGCGTGAATCGGATACATGCACAGCGACGATTGGACAGAGACAAAGCTCCTGAGGCCGGAGTCGCCACGCTCGAGTTCCTGGCAGATCAGTCCGTAACTGACCGAATTCAGGCCTGCGCAGCCGTAGCCTTCGAGGCTGGACCCGAGCAACCCCAGATCGGCGATTTCGGGAATAAGCTCTTCCGGAAAACGGCCGGCGTCAAAGCATTCCGG
>Ga0209925_1000079_pt1 | contig 47197 bp, 42 predicted proteins | sample SalPonR2_A_D1_MG_FD_185702 | JGI IMG/M metagenome (GOLD analysis project Ga0209925, IMG submission 185702) | Salt pond soil microbial communities from South San Francisco under conditions of wetland restoration - Salt Pond MetaG R2_A_D1_MG... ... | reverse complement strand
GTTCCGTTAGTAATGCTTTACGGGGGGGGGCAATCGTGCAAGGATCGAAGGTCGTGATATCGATCGGGGCGTCATCGCATGAATCGTGAAGCGCATCAAACACCGCCGCACTTGTGGGTCGTCGGCATTCTCAGCCTGCTGTGGAATGCCATGGGCTGTTTCGACTATCTCGCGACCAAGCTGCAGCTGGATTTTTACATGAGCCAGTTCACCGAGACGCAGCTGGAATACTTCTACGGTTTTCCGGCATGGATCAGCATTTTCTGGGCATTGGGCGTATGGGGCGCGCTGCTCGGGTCACTTGCACTGCTCTTGCGCAGCCGCTGGGCGGTGACGCTGTTTGCGGTGTCCTTGCTGGGCATGATCGTATCCACCGCCTACACGGTGTTCCTCAGCGATGGACTGGAGATCATGGGCAGCGGCGGCGCCGCGTTCAGTGCGGTGATCTTCGGGATCGGCGTGCTGTTGCTGGTCTATGCGCGGCGCATGAGTGCACGGGATGTGCTGGCCTGAATGCCCGGCCGATTGACTCCCGAATGGTCCCGCCCGGCAGCACCGGGCGGGATCGTCGTGATGGTCGACCCGGCGCTGTGCCGGCCGTCAGCCGGTGGGCTGCTCGGAGGCCGGCGGCTCGTCGCTGTTACCCCAATCGGTGGCTTTTTCCTTGAGCTTGGAAAACTTTTTCGACACCTTGTCGAGCTTGCCTTCCCATTCCGGGTTGGGCTGCTGGCCCTCGGTAACCTTGAAGAAAACCTGCATCAGCGCCGTCATGCCGATCGGCTCGATGACGGCCTGCTTGATGCCCCAGGCGAACACCACCGCAATGATCAGCGCAAGCGGGCCGGCCGCGCCGGGAAATAGCGAGACCAGGCCGGCGACCGGAGCGAGAATCAGCAGGAATACCAGGAAGGTCAGACCCCATATGATGAATGCCAGCCAGAACGCGTTTTTGAGAAACGCCTTGTAGTTCTGGGCGTACAGCACCAGCGCGGTCCGGCTGGCCGCCCAGGGGTTGTCGGCCTTGATCTTGATGTTGTAGGCCAGGATGACCTCGTCCAGATAGGTCAGGGACAGATTGATGATCGTATTGATGAATTTGGCTATGCCCTGGATGCCCGGGATGGGCAGGAAGTTGGCGATCGTGAAGAACGCCCGGTTGAAGGCTTTGAGAACGCCCTTGATCAGCTGGTCGACGCCGAACAGCACCGACGATTCGGCGAAACGCTCGCGCACGATGCCCTGCGCGTAGTCGATCTGCCCCTTGCCGCCGGGCAGTTCTCTGCCCTCCATCAATTCGACCAGCACCGCTATGTGCCCGGCCTTGACGAGATACAGCAGATACTCGCGAATGAAGTACATGATGACCCCGGCGATGCCGAACCCGGCCATGCCGCCCCACAGGCCCCCCGCCTCGGCTTCGCCGCCTATGGTGCCGATGCCGTAGCCGATGCCGGCGCCGATGCCGGTAATCAGCACGTAAGCCAGCGTGATGCCGAAGTAGATCAGAAACCGGAATACCAGAAACGGCAAGGTTTTTGCCATGAGCGAGATGATCTCGCCGATCTTGAAATCCATCATGATGGTCTTGCTCCCTGAAGATTGCTCGAAATGAGATTGCGCGACATGAAATCTATACGAATTTCAACGGCGAATCACGCCAGCGGCGCGCTGCCCTCGGGCAGCGTCGTCACTGTCGCCGGGATTTATTCCCGTTCAGTCGAGATTGCGCATGTCGACGAATTCACCGCTTTCGCCTTCGCGCAGTTTGTCCAGTACGTCCAGAATGTTCGCCGCCGCCGCCGCCGGGTCCGGCATGTCTTCGGTGCCCCTGGCGTTCTTGAGTTTCTGCACGGACGGAAATTCTTCGCTGTCGACTTCGCCGCAAAGATAGTCCTGCATCGTCGTATCGACCAGTCCGGGTGCGAGCGCGGTCAGGTGCGTGCCAGGCATTTCTTGAGAATAGAGCTTGACCAGGTTGTTCAGCAATGCCTTGGAGAGCGAGTAGCCGCCCCAGCCGTAATTCATGTTGACCGCGGCCCCCGAAGAGATGGCGACGATCTGGTCGACCGGCAGCTGGCGCTCGATGATCCAGTCGAGAATGACCTTGTTCGACCACACGTTGATGCGCATCATGTGCTCGAGATCGTGCACGTCGGTTTCGGAAATCTCGTGGATCTTGCCCAGGATGCCGGCGTTGAGGACGACCAGGTCCAGCCTGAGGCAGTCCGAAAGCAGCCGTTCCAGTGCTTCGGGCAGCGTGTTGAGGTTGGACAGGTCGAACCGCCGGTCGCGCAGGCCGTCGTTGTCGTGCACGGGGCAGCCCCGCCGGCTCATGCCCCAGACGATGGCGTCGCGCTCGAGCAGGGTTTCGGTCAGGCCGAGTCCAAGTCCGCTGGAGTTGCCGGTAATCAGTACATTCATTGCTTCTCAATAACCAGTTTTCGTTAAAGTTCGGTAACAGGTTACACAGGTTGAAATCGGATTTTCGCCTCTTCGCCGCTCGATTCCGCCCGCCGGCATTTCTGCGAAACGCAACCACCCACATGCCAGACTTGCATGTCAGTCCGCCTGCGAGCCGGGATGGCGCTCGAACCAGGCCAGAATGTGCTGGATCTTGGTCACCAGCTGGCTGGGGCGCGCGGCGATACCGTGCGGGGCTTCGGGAATGCGCACCAGTACCGTATCGATGCCGCGCAGTTTCAGCGCCTGGTAGAACTGTTCGGATTCCCACATCGGCGTGCGCCAATCGGCCTCGCCGGTCATCACCATGGTCGGCGTGGTCACATTGCCGGCCTTCGACAGCGGCGAGCGTTCGAAATAGTGCTCCGGTGCTTCCCACGGCAGCGCGGGGAACCAGTACTTGTGGAAGAACGGCGTGAAATCGCCGGTCAAAACGAAGCTGGTCCAGTTGATGACCGGCTTGATCACGGCCGCGGCGGCAAAGCGATCGGTGCTGCCGACGATCCAGGCGGTCAGGACCCCGCCGCCGGAACCGCCGGTTACGAAAAGCCTGTCGGGATCGGCGATGCCGCGTTCTATCAGATAGTCGACGCCGGAAATCAGATCGTGGTAATCGTTACCGGGGTAGGCATGGTGAATCTCGTTGGCGAAGTCGGCCCCGTAGCTGGTCGAGCCTCTTGGATTCGTATACAGAACCACGTAGCCCTGGGCGGCCATCAGCTGGACTTCCATCGAGAAGCGCGGGCCGTAGTCGGCGAAAGGGCCGCCGTGAATCTCGATAATCAGCGGATAGCGCTGGCCGGCCTCAAAGTCGGGCGGATACGCGACCCAGCCCTCGATTTCCAGCCCGTCGAGGCTGGACGGATACTTGATCTCCTCGACCCGGGCCAGTTGGCGATTGGCCAGCAGCTCGGCATTCATCGAGGTCAGGCGACGGGCGCTGCCGCGCTCGATCATGACGAGATCCGCCGGTTGCGCCGGCGAGGTCTGCGTGAACACGACCTTGCCTGCCCCGGCGTCGAAATTCCCGCTTGCATAGGGACGCCCAAGCGTCGTGCCGCCGACATCGTCGGCCACGCGGCTTCGCTCGCCGTCGAGTCGAAGACGCTCGATCACCCCGGTACCGGCGTCGGAATAGGCGATGTAGAGCGACTTGCCGTCTTCGGCCCAAGCCAGCGCGTCGACGTTGCGGTCCAGGTCGCCGGTCAGATTTTCGGGTTCGCCGCCATCGAGCGGCATCAACCAGACTTCGGTGTTCGTATAGCTCATCAGTTCGTCGTCGAAGCCCAGCCACGCGAGACGGCGGCCGTCCGGGCTGATGGCCGGCGACTCGTCCGGCCCGTAGCGGTCGGTAACGGGGCTGAGATCGCCACTTTCCAGGTCGAAACGATAAAGCTCGGTGTCGCGGCCTTCCAGTTCCCAGTCGTCGCGACGCACCGCGGCGAAGACCAATGCCTTGCCGTCGGCAGTCCACGCGGCCGGCCCGCTGTTGGGGTAGGGTCCGTTGGTGACCTGACGCGGCGGACCGCCGTCGGCGGGAACGACGAAGCGCTGGGTCTGGCCGTGCGGCAGGAAACCCTGGCCGTCGACGCGGAATACCGGCCGATCGATGACCGTCGGGGCTGGCGCCCAGTTCGCCCCCTCCGGCGCCTTCAGCGGCTTGACCAGTCGAGGCGGCTCGGTCGGCACGAAACGATTGAATGCGATCCGGGTGCCGTCGGGCGACCAGCTGGCAGCCGATGGCGAATGCGGGCCGTCGGTGATTTCGGTCATGCGACCGGAATCCAGCCACAGTACATGCAGCTGGCTGTCGCCGTCGCCGTCATTGCCGATGAATGCGAGTCGCGTGCCGTCCGGCGACCAGGCCGGCGAGGAGAAGCTGCCGTCGCCGCCGGTCAGCGGCTGCTGTTGCCCGGCGTCGAGGTCGATCAGCCAGATCTGGCCGAGATTGCGGTCGGTCTGGCTGTCCATGTGACGGCGAACGTATGCCACCTGGTCGCCATTCGGGGAAAGTGCAGGCGAATCGGCGTACTCCAGCCCGAATACGTCTTGGTAGTCCAGCGGCCTGGCGCCGGCGTCCGTGGACGAGGCCAGGGCGAACAGAAGTGATAACAGGAAAGCATGAATTTTCATCGAGTGACTCCGAGCGTATGTTTAACGAAAACCTTTCTTGCCGCGGATGGGCGCGGATTAAACCGGTTATTGCAAGGAAGCGTTTTTGTCTTCGTGCGCTTCGAGTCCTTCGTGGTTATCCGCTTTTTCCAGTTTTAATCCGCGCTCATCCGTGGCAGGCCTTTGGTCTGCTTTTCAAGCTGCAGAAATCCTTCAATCAAGTCCGCGGATAGATTCCTCGAACAGCTTGAGGATGCGGCGGTACTGGTCCAGCCAGCTTTCCGGGTGCACGTAGCCGTGCGGTTCCAGCGGATACGAGGCCAGTTCCCAGTCTTCCTTTTCGAGTTCGATCAGACGCTGCGCCAGCCGCACCGAATCCTTGTAGAACACGTTGTCGTCGAGCATGCCGTGGCTGATCAGCAGATTGCCCTGCAGACCCTCGACGAACTCGATCGGCGAGCTGCGGCGATAGGCCTCGGGATCGACCTCGGGCGTGTTCAGGATATTGGATGTGTAGCCGTGGTTGTAATGCGCCCAGTCGGTCACCGGGCGCAGCGATGCGCCGGCGGCGAAAACCTCGGGCGCATTGAACATCGCCATGAATGTCATGAAGCCGCCGTAGGATCCGCCGTATACGCCGACCCTGGCCGGGTCGGCATCGTGGTTCTCGACCAGCCATGCGACCCCGTCGACCAGGTCCTCGAGTTCCGGCGTTCCCATTTGTCGATAGATCGCCGTGCGCCAGTCGCGCCCGTAGCCGCGACTGGCACGGTAGTCCATGTCGAGCACGTGGTAGCCGCGCTCGGTGAGCAGGTTGTGGAACATCTGCTCGCGGAAGTAGTACGGAAAACGGTGGTGAGTATTCTGCGTGTAACCGGCGCCGTGAACGAAGACGACGACCGGACGCGGCCCGTCGAAGTCGTTGCGTGCAGGATAGAACTTGGTCCAGATCGGTCTGTCGACATGGCTGGACGGCACGCCGACGAATTCCGGCTGCTGCCATTCGATCGCGCTGTACTCGTCGGTCAGCGTGTCGGATCGGGCCGTCAGTTCCCCGCGCGATGTGTCGAGCACGGCTGCCTGGGTCGGGACATAGCTTTCGGAATACCGCAGCAACACGAGATCACCGCCGGGCAGTCTTGCGTAGGTCTCCAGCCCAAGCAATTCGGTAAGACGTTCCATCCGTCCGCTTTCGATGTGCAGCCGGTACAGGTCGTAGCGGGTCGGATGTTCGGTGTTGGAGATCATCAGCGCCGACCGGCCGTCGGCGGCGAACTCGATCTCATAGACCTCGAAGTCGCCGCTGGTGTGCCGATTCTGCCGGCCGTCCGGGGCAATCGTGTACAGGTGGCTGTAGCCGCTTTGCTCTGACAGCAGCCACACGGTTTCACTGCCGGGGACCCAGCCGAACTCGTTGAAGGCCCAGTTGATCCATGCCGGATCGGTGAGACGATGGATCTCGTTCATAGACAGCTCGGCGGCATCGATGACCACCGTCCAGCGGTCCTTGTTGTCCATGGCACGGATCTGCACAACCGCCCGGGCGTTCTCGGGATGCCACTCGATGCCTGAGACCTGGACGGGGCGGGGGTCGTCACCATCGTGCGCGTCGATATTCCGGGCCGCCTTGAGCTCGGCAAGCGGGTCCTGGTCGCGCCCGCTCAGCGTATCGAGATCGATCTCGTGGCGGGTACGGTTTTCGAGGTCGAGCAGCCACAGCGATTGCGGCGATGGCGGTTTTCTGCCGACCAGGGTTCGTACGTCTTCGATCTCCACGTATCCCGATCGGGTCACGAATCGCGGCATATGGTCGGACTCGCCGTCGTCGACGCCGGCTTTCTCGACCACCACCAGCATCCAGCGCGCGTCGGACGAAAGGCTGACGGAACTGGCTGAGTGATCCTTGCCCAGGTACCACGGTGCCGGTGCGCGACCGGCATCTTCCCGAGCGTCGCGGACGGCTTGCTCGTGCTGTTGCAGCTCGCGCCGACGCTGGCGCTCGAGCGTCGAGAACAGACGCAGCTGGTCGGCTTCCAGGCCGTCCTCCGGCTCGGCGTGCGGGTCGTCTTCGAAGCGCAGGTCGGTGATCGGTACGGCCGCGCCCTCGTCGGCATCGATCGTCCACCAGCGACCGCCGGATTCAAAATGTATGTGTCGTTGGTCGGCCGAGAAGGCGACATTGCGAACCGCGTCCGTGCCGGTAAACAGGCGCTTGAGCGAATCGGTCTCGAGATTGCGCAGGAACAGGCTGTTGTCGCGGACCGAAAGGGCGCGCGCGCGAGCGCTGTCGAACACCGGGTCGGCGGCGTCGGTCTCCGACGCGGCCTCCGACGTCAGCCGGGTCGCTTCGCCGCTGTCGAGATTTACCCGGTAGGTGTCGCGAATGTCGGAGTCGGGCCGCTTGACCCTGTAGAAATAAGCGCTTCCGTCGAGTTGCCACCAGGCCTGCTCGACCGGCGGACCGATCCAGTCGGGATCCTGCATGATGGTCTCGAGATCGGGTGCGGCGAGGGCAGACGCGGAAGATATGGCAAGAATCGCCAGAAAAACGGTATTGATCGGATGTTGAATCAGGTGGTGCAAACGCAAGGCGATTCTCCTTTGTTTGCCGGATTTTCCGGGCATGGTTGAGTCAACGGCGTCACCAGGACGCTTACTAATGCAATCAGTATGCTTTTTCTTTCTGCCGGCAGCGCGTCGGGAGGCGTTTCAGGCGGCCTTGCGTAGCTGGCCAAAGGCCTGAACGATCCGGTCGATGTGTTCCGGTGTATGCGCGGCGCTGAGGCTGATTCGAAGCAGGTTGAGACCTTTCGGTGTGGCCGGCGGCACCATCAGGTTGGTGTAGATGCCGCTTGCCAGCAGGCCTTTCCAGTGTGCAAGAGCGCTCTCCCGGTCAGGCAGGATGATAGCGGCTACCGGCCCGGGCTTGTCGCTTCCGAGTCGGTAACCAAACTCTTCCAGGGCACGGTAGAGCCGGTTGATATTGTCCCAGAGCCGGGCTCTGAGATCCGTGCCAGCAACAACCTTGGACAGTGCGGTGCGGGTCGAGGCAATGACCGCCGGCGAGGGCGATGCAGTGAAAATGTAGGGTCGTGCGGCCAACCGCAGCAGTTCCAGCTCGGCATGCGGGCTGGTGCAGAATCCGCCGATGCCGCCAAGGCTCTTGGAAAACGTGCCGACGACGAAGTCGATCTCGCCGAGCAATCCACGCTGTTCGGCCAGGCCGAGCCCGCGATCGCCGAAGACGCCGAACGAATGCGCCTCGTCGAGCAGCAACCAGGCGTTGTGGCGCTTCTTGACTTCGACGAATTCGGCCAGCGGCGGCTGGTCGCCGAGCATCGAGTAAAGCCCTTCCACAACGATCAGCGCGCGGCTGGCGTCCGCGCCCAGGCGCGAAAGCCGGCGGTCCAGGTTTTCCGGATCGTTATGGCGGAAGATCACCGTTTGAGCGTTGCCGAGTTTGGCACCGTCGTAGATGCTGGCGTGGGAATCGCTGTCGAGCAGCAGGAAGTCGTCCTTGCCGGCCAGCGTGGCAATGCTGGCGAGATTGGCCTGGTAGCCGGTCGAGAAGACCATGGCCGAAGGCCAGCCGAAAGCCGAGGCAAGCTCTTGCTCCAGCGCTGCGTGGCCGTTGTAGCTGCCGTTGGCCATCCTGGAGCCCGTGGTGCCGGTGCCGAAATGCTCCAGCGCCTGTCTGGCCGAACTCACCACGTCGGGGTCCAGCGTAAGGCCCAGGTAATTGTTGGTGCCGGCGAGAACCACCCGCTTGCCGTCGATGACACCCTCGGCGGCGGAAATGATGTCATCTATGGGCGTGGCTACCGGCGGCGTGCCCTCGGCCCCAAGCTCGGCGCGCGCGGTCGCAAGCTGCGAAAACTTGTCGAACAGGCTCATCGCGAACTGTCCTTGGTCATGCTGCGAATGCGTCCTCCCAGCTGGTTCAGCGTCTGCACTTCTGCCAGCACTTCCACAGGCACGGAAATATCGAGTTCATCCTCTATCTCCATGACCAGATCCATGACCTGAACCGAGTCAAGCCCGACGTCGCTGGTCAGCGCAGCATCGAAATCGATTCCATTGATCTGCGGCAGCGCCGTCTCGACGGCATTTTGAATGGCCTGATCGACATGATCATGGCGGCGATTGTCATTACCATCGTTCTGAGTTGTCATCGGTTTTTCCATCCCGGCAAGGTACCAAGCGCGTGTTCAAGCCGCGTCGTCGGTTTCCAGTTCAAGCATTTTTCGATGCCGAGATTATCGCAGACCCAGTCACGATGCAGCAGCTCCCGTGCCTTGCCCGGGCTGAGCATTGCGCGTCGGCCTGCAATGCGCGAGCTGATCAGCGCGAATGCCCCTCCGGCAGACATGAGGCGGGCAGGTATCGAAACGATTCGGATTCTCCGGCCATTTGCCTGGCGGGCGAGGTCTGCAAGGTCTTCCCAGCGCCAGCCTTGGTCGGGTTGGGGGCTCGCCAGCGCCAGGATTTTCAACGTCGGACCATGTTCGGCGAGCCGGGAGATTGCCTGGGCAAGATCATCTACGTGGAGCAATGAGAACCTCGATTCGCTGCTGCCGGCGCGGATCAGCCATCCACGCGCCAGGGCGCGCCAGAATCCCGCCAGGGCCGGATCGTCGGGTCCGTAGACCGCCGGCGGGCGCAGGATTGAATACCGGCTGCAGTTCGAGGTCACGAGTTCCTCGGCTGCGCGCTTTGAGTCGGCGTACCATGAAAGCGCCGGCCTGCCGGCCGCCAGCGACGATAGATGGATGAGATGAGCATCGGGTGCTGTGGCCGAGATCGCATCGACAAGGCGTCGGGTTCCGCGGATGTTGTCGCGTTCGAAATCGAGAGCGCTGTTGCCCCGTATCGCGGCGGCGATGTGTACGACGCACCGGGCATCATGGACGAGCGTGTTCAGTGTATCGGGTTCGTCGAGGGTGCCGTCTATTACGGTGCAGTCGCCGAACCAGTCCGGCAGGCAGCGGCCACGTGCATTACGAATCAGCAGGCGAAGTTGCGCATCGGGGAAGGTGCGCCTGAGCGCATTGACAGCGGCCTTTCCGACAAAGCCGGTCGCGCCGGTCACGGCGATGACCGGCATCGGTTCAGCCTGCTTGATTCAGCGCCTGCGTATGCGGCGTACGGTTGACCAGTTCGCGCGGCAGAACTTCGGACTCCTCGAGACCGTTGCGCTTGAGAAAATCAAGCCGCGTGCCGCTCCTGGAGAGCTTGCCGGAAGATGTTCTGGGCAGCGTGTGCAGCGGTACCAGTTCGATCAGGCAGGCGATGCCGAACTCGGACTGGATCTTCTGCTTCAGACGCTCTACCAGGCGGGCCTGACGAAATGGATCCTGTTCGCGGCATTGAACGACCAGCACGGCGACTTCGGTACCGTCCTCGGCCGGAATCGCGAATGCCGAAGCGTCCTCGGCGCGAACTTCGGGCTGCTGCTCGGCCAGGTACTCCAGATCCTGCGGCCAGATGTTGCGGCCGTTGATGATCAGCAGGTCCTTTGCACGGCCCGTGATGAAAAGGGAATCGCCGGCCCGATAGCCCACGTCCCCGGTATTGAGCCATCCGTCGTCCGACAGGGATGCACGGGTCGCTTCCGGATTGTTGGCATAGCCGGACATGACGCTCGGGCCGCGCAGGAAGATTGTGCCGCAATGGCGCTCCTCGAGAATGCGACCGCGCTCGTCGCGAATCTCGACCTCGTAATCGGGCAGCGGCCGGCCGCAGTTGACGAATTCGGTAACCCGGCCGGCTTCATCTCCAGCGGAAACCGGCTCTGCTCGACGCGAGCCGGCCAGAATGTCGGCGTCGAGGCGATCCACCTCGAGACCCTGCGCCAGCGGGGCGAAGCTGACGGCCAGCGAGCATTCGGCCATGCCGTAGCAGGGCAGGAACGCGGTTTCGGAGAAGTTGGCCGGCGCCAGGGCGTCGGCGAACTGGTTCAACCAGCCGGCCCGGATCATTTCCGCCCCTACGCCGGCGACCCGCCATGCCGAAAGGTCGTAACGATCTACGTCGGAAGGCCGCAACCGACGCGCACAAAGCGCGAAACCGAACGGTGGCGAATACGAAATCGTGGCCTGGTTGCGCGACATCAGCTCCAGCCACAGGCGCGGCCGCATCGCGAAGTCGCGCGTGCCCATGTAATCGACCGACAACTGCGAAACGACCGGACCCAGGATAAGGCCGACCAGGCCCATGTCGTGGTAGAACGGAAGCCAGGATACGTAGCGGTCGCCCCGGCGAATCTGAACGCCGTACTGCAGGATGCCGGCCAGATTGGTCAGCACGGCCTGCTGTGTAATCATGGTTCCGCGCGGAAAACGGGTGCTGCCCGAGGTGTACTGCAGGTAAGCAAGGTCTTCGGGCGCCGGCGGTTCCGGTAATGCGTCGGCGGGTTCGAGGGCGGCGAAGGCTTCCAGCGTACCGCTGACCGCCAGATCAAGCCCCTTGACCGCGTCGTCGAGAAACGAAGCGAAGTCCGGCGACGCGTAAGCCGCGCTGGCGCGGCAATCCTTGAGCAATGCGCGAAGGTGTTCGACGAACGCGCTCTTGCCGCCCAGGTGCACTGCTGCAGGCAGTGGCACCGGGACCAGGCCGGCATACTGACAGGCGAAGAACATCACGTGGAAATCAGGTTGTGTGTCGGCAACCAAAGCAATACGGCTGCCGCGCGCGAGCCCAAGTCCGGCGAGGCGGTGGGCGATATCCAGGGCGCGCTCGCGCAGCTCCGAATACGTCATGACGGCGGTCAGTTCGCCGCGTCCATTGTGGAAATTGCAGCCGGTCGTCCCCTTGGCCGCGTAGTCCAGCGCTTCGGCCAGGCTCCGGTACCCGGATGTCTTGAGCGGAAGCGAGTTGTTGGTTGGGGTTGGCAAGTGGTTCAAAACCGAAATTCCCTTGTTGTTCTATCATCTCGCGTAGAATTCCGGCGACGAAAGACCGAGCGAGTGTTTTGTTAATTCAAACGAGCATTATAAAGCGATGACGAATGGAATGAAACTCTTCGGAAACACCTCTTTTTTGCTAGCAAATTAAGGTTTTCGTCGTTCAATTTGTGTTAATGATGACATTTTTGCAACATTATGTGGTAACTACGCCACAGGCACTAGGATAACCGATGCCGGTTTGCGCGAATCAGGGTATCGAAGTTTTCCGGGTCAGGACCCGGCGGCATTGGAAATGCTTTCACTCACTGCCGACCGCAATCCAGTCGGTCTCTCCGAACTGGGTCCAGCCGCTTTCGCTGCAGGTCCGCCAGATGTGGGCGCCAAGGCATCCTTTCTTTCGTCATGCAAGCGCTACCGCCTGGCTTGCCGCGAGAGGCGGTAAGCCGGTCGGAAGAATCAGCGCCCAGATCGACATGCTGCAGGCCGAGTGCGGCCGGCCAACCATGGGGCAGTTCGGACAACTCGAAGCGATCGACGACCCGAGCGTCTTTGAGGCGCTTGCCCGGGCTGCTGGCCAGTGGCTGGTCGAAAAGGGCATGAAGGAGGTTACCGGACCGTTCGATCTTTCGATCAACCAGCAGTGCGGATTGCTTGTCGACGGACATGACAAGGCACCGATGATGATGATGAATTACAACCCGCCCTGGTACCCGACGCATCTCGAGTCTGCCGGTTTCGAGACAGCGGTTGAAACGTTGGCCTACCGGGGCTCGCCCCGGTATGAATTGCCGACACGGGTCGCCAGGCTTCTGTCCCGGGTCAGCAAGCGGCTGGAAATACATTCGGTTTCGCGCGGCGAGATCGGCCACCTGGCCGAGCCGATGCGCCAAATCTTCAATGCGGCTTGGGCTGCCAACTGGGGATTTGTGCCTTTGACGGAGGCTGAATTCGCCCACATGGTCGACGAAATGAAGCTCCTTCTGCGGCCGGGTTACGTCCAGATTGCAGTGATTGACGGGGAAATGGCCGGCTTCATCGTCGCGCTGCCGGATCTTAACGAACTGGTGGCGGATCTGCATGGTCGACTGTTTCCTTTCGGCGCGCCGCGCCTGCTCTGGCGAATCGCCAGAAAACGCAATCGGCGCGCTCGGATTCCGCTTATGGGCATTTCGCCCAGACATCAACAATCGTTTATCGGAGCCGCGATCAGTTATGCCCTGATCGAAGCGGTCGCGAAGGCGCTGATCGACGATGGCATCGAAGTCACGGAACAATCGTGGATTCTCGCCGACAACCGGGGCATGCGTTCGATCGTCGAAGGCATAGGCATGCAGGTCGCTCAGCGATTTCGCATTTACCGCAAGTCCCTGGCGGCATGACGGGTATTGCGATCAGCGTCATCGTGCTGGCGGCGGATCGCGGGCCGAATGACCCGCTTGCGGTGCGCGCCGGCGTGCCCGGTAAGGTTCTGGTCGAAATTGCTGGAAAAACCATGCTCGCACGAGTCATGGAGACGGTCTCGGATTTCGTCGCTCATGGTCAGTTTATTATTGTCTGTCGTGACGACCCGGCATATGCACAGGCCGCTGATATGGGCCGCGAATTTCAGCGGGTAGAACCCGGTTCGGGGCCGGCAGCGAGCGCGGCGGCGGCGATGAACAGGATTGATCCGGCGAAACCAGTGTTGCTGGTGACCGGCGACCATCCGCTGCTGCAGCCGGCCTGGCTGGAGCAGTTCGTGGCCCGGGCCGATGCATCGGGCGCCGATGCGGTGGTGGGGCTGGTCGACCATGCCGCCATCGTCGCCCGGTTCCCCGACAGCCGCCGCACCCGTTACCGGTTCTCGGACGTATCGGTATGCGGAACCAATCTGTTTTACTTCGCTGGTCTGCGCGGGCGGGCGGTTGTCGAGCAATGGCGCGTTTTCGAGGCGCACCGGAAAAAGCCCTGGAAGATCGTCGCGCGCCTGGGGCTTTGGAACCTGCTGCGTTACCTGGCTGGAAGGCTTTCGCTGGCCGCGGCCATGGATGCGTTGTCGCGCCGGATGGGGTTTCGACTGTCGGCCGTGATGCTGGACGCGCCAGAGGCCGCGATCGACGTGGACTCACAGGCCGACCTCCAGTTGGTGACCGGGCTCATCGAACGGCGCGAGCGTGATCGGACATGAACCGCCTGGAGCGCTACATCGCACTGCAGCTTCTGCGACCGGTGGTCGGCGTATTCTTTATCGTGCTTGTGATCGTGCTGGCCTTCTATTTCAGCCGATACCTGGCCGATGCGGTGGTCGAGCGGCTTTCGCTTCAGGCGGTCGCGCAACTGGCGACGCTGAAGGTCAGTCTTTTCTTTGACGTACTGATCCCCGGCGCGATATTCCTCGGCATCATTGTCGGACTCGGCCGGTTGCAGGGCGGCTACGAGATCACGGCAATGGCCGCGGCCGGCGTTGGACGGCAGTCCGTGGTACGTGCGGTTCTGATGATCGCGCTTGCAGGCCTGGTCCTGGTGGGGTTGCTGACCCACGTGTTCAGACCCTGGGCCTACGAGAACCTGTACCGAATGGAAGGCGAGATGGCTGCGCAGATCGACCTTGACCGGGTCGAGCCCGGCCGCTTCGAAATCGGCGACGAGCAGTGGATGATCTTCGCCGAGCGGCGCGACGGCGAGGCACTGATCAACGTTCTGGTGCACCAGCGCCTGCCGACCTACCGCAACCTGCTGCGCGCCGAGCGACTGGAGCAGCGTTCGCGCGACGACGGGACCATCGCGCTGGACTTCCTGGGCAACGTCCGGTTCTACAGGCTGGAGCAGGGCGGTGATGCCGACCTGGTCAATCGCTCCGAAACCCTGACCGTGGTTCTCGATCCGCCGCCGCCGGTCGAGCGGAACAGGATTCGTCGCGCGCTGCCATTCAGCAGACTCATTAGGGCCGCCGGCGCGCTGGAGTGGGGTGAGTTGCAGTGGCGCACGATGATGCCGCTGTCGAGCGTGGTGCTGGCCTTCGCGGCGCTGGCACTGGCGCGAATCAATCCGAGAAAGGGCCAGGCCAGCAAGCTGGTGGCGGCCAGCGTGGTTGTTGCACTGTATTTCAGCGTGCTCGGAACGCTTGCCGACAGGGTCGATTCGGAAGCCATCGCCATCTGGCCGGGCCTTTTCTGGCTGCCGCTGGTGATGATGCCCCTGCTGGCGCTCAAGCTCTGGCACCAGTGGCGTGGCCCGGGTGCCCCGCTATGAGTATCGTTTCGCGCTATCTGCTGGTTCGTCTGCTCAAGGGTTACGGCGTCATGTTCGTCGCCGTGGGGGCGCTGCTCTGGGTGACCACGCTATTGGAGTTGCTGGGCGACTCGGGCGGCGGCTCGACGTTCGATAGTGCTGTTCGTGCGCTGCTTCAGATTCCGGTAAATCTCATCGACATGCTGCCGGTCGTCGCCGTTCTGGCGACCGCCACGGTGCTGTCGGCGCTGCATGCCCAGCACGAAATGACGGTGATGCGGGCCTCCGGCGTTTCGCTGCTCAGGATCATGCGCGTGGCGCTGCTGCCGGGCGTGGTCATCGCACTGGCCGCGCTGGTGGCGCTGCAGTTTCTGGCGCCTGCGCTTTATCGCTCGCCGGAGCGCGTCGCCGCCAGCGGCGTGGGCGAAAACAGCCTCTGGCACCCGTGGCACGGGCTGTGGATGCGATCGGAAAGCCAGTTCATGAATGTCGGGCGCTTCGAGCCCGGCGAATTGCCCGGCGAGATCGCCATCTACCAGTTCAATCCGGACGGCAGCCTGGGCAGCCAGATTCGCGCCGAGCGCGCGGTGCCGGCGCCCGGCACCTGGGTACTGGAAGAAGTGACCATCAAGCGCGTGGATCGACAGTCCGCCGACCGGATCGCCAACCATGAACGCTATTACTGGCCGTCGTTTCTGTCGGAACGACAGCTGGAGCTGTTCAGGAGGCCTCCTGCCAGCCTGCCGCTCAGCGATCTGTGGACCTATGTCCAGAGCCTGAAGATGCGCGACCAGGATGCAAGCGAATTCGAGCTCGTTCTCTGGCGGCGCGTGGCCTTGCCGCTGGCGTGCATCGGTATGGTGCTGATTGCGACCGCGCTCGCCGCCAGGCCTACCCGTCGCGGCGCTGTCAGCGTAAAGGTCACGATTGCCATCGGCGTCGGTCTCGGCTATCACCTTCTGGCCGGGATGGCCGGGTTCTTCGGCCTGGTTGCCGATCTTTCCCCAATGCTGGTGGCGCTGGTACCGCCGGTCGGATTGGTCCTGCTCTCGGTATGGCTGCTACTGACCAGCCGTTAGGTTTCTCAGGCCGGAATCATTCAGTTGATTAAGCCATGAAAATCGCCCGCGAGCGCGGGCGATTCATCGTGAAATGGCTGAGAGTTGTCGATTCGGTCGAACGAATCGGCACAGGCTTCAACCTTGAGCCTGAACCCAGGCGCTGCACCAGCCGTTGCGATTGACGAGCTTGTTCGGGAAGATCGCGCAACCGATCCATTCACCGTCGTCGCCCTGTTTAAGCTGGCAGTTGGCACAATTCTGGTCGGCACTGTGTGATGCCCACTTGCCTTCATCGACGGTGGTCGTGTCATGGACGTAACCGAGCGCCTTGGCCTGGGCATCATTTGGATCGAGCTGCTCCTGGGCAAATGCCGAGCCCAACCGTGAACCGACCGGCAGAAGCAGTGCCAGCGAGCCGGCGCCGGCGAGTTTGAAAAGATTTCTGCGAGAACATGTCGCCATGGTGTTGCTCCTTGCTTATTGACTGACTGGGTATGTGCCAAGTATATCGGAATCGCTGTCTGTCAAAAGGCGTTGAGCGTTCACGTTGCGCGAAGGATTATGATAATGATTCGCGATTGAAGTCAAGGGTGGACAAGCGTTCGGATCCGTGTCGGTCAGGTTGGCATATATCAACACCGTTTTCCGAATAAGGCCGGAAAAAAAACGGGCGCCGAAGCGCCCGCCCTTGAACATGCTTTCATTCCAACAAGCGTGGAATTACGGCAGGATGACCGCATCGATGACGTGGATCACACCGTTGCTCGTTTCGATATCGGTCGTCACGACATTGGCGCCGTCGATCTTGACGCCGCCGTCGACGACTTCGATGTCGACATCCGAACCTTGCACCGTCGTGGCCGAATCGAGACCGACGACATCTGAAGCCATGACCTTGCCCGGCACTACATGATAAGTAAGCACCGCGGTCAGCTGTTCCTTGTCCGCCAGCAGCGCTTCAAGATCGGCGGCCGGGATGGCCGCGAACGCTTCGTCGGTAGGGGCGAATACCGTGAACGGGCCTTCGCTCTTCAGTGTCTCGACGAGGCCGGCGGCCTGGACTGCGGTTACCAGCGTGTCGAAACTGCCTGCGGCAACGGCGGTATCGACAATGTCCTTCTTCATGCCGTGATCGTCCGCGCTGGCGTGTGCACCAACGGCAACCAGAAAAGTAATGGCAACTGCTTTGATCAAACCTTTCATCTTTTTCTCCTTTGGAGATGGGTAGTGGGTGTCTTCAACGAGACGAGCGCTAGAATGCGCGTTGCACATCGACGCAAAGTCAAATTCAAATGAAGACAGAGTCAATTTCAGGTGACAGTTGTGTCAAGGCGTTGCCGCCGGGCGGTGAACTGGTATACATCCGAGATTTCATTCAAGCGTCGCGCGCTGAAGAATTGTTTTCGAAGTTGCTTCGGGAAGCGTTCTGGCAGTCACGATCGATCACCATATTCGGCAGGAAAGTAATGCAACCACGCCAGATCGCTTTTCAGGGTGACTCCGGTATCTGCTATGCCTATTCGGGTGATGTCCTTGATGCCGAGCTATGGCACGAAGACCTGGCTGCGCTTAGAACGGAAATCGAGCTGAAAGCCGGCTGCCGATTCAACTGCGTACTGCTTAACCTTTATCGCGACGGCCACGACTCGATGGGATGGCATTCGGACGACGAAAAGGAGTTGGGGTCATATCCGACCATTGCGTCGGTCAGCCTGGGGGGTGTGAGACGGTTCGTGCTGAGATGCACGTCAGACAGGCAACAGAAGCTCGAGATCGAGCCGGCATCCGGCAGCCTGATGATCATGCGGGGAGATCTGCAGCACTATTGGCAGCATGCGTTGCCCAAGACGGCGCGGGCGGTCGGGCCGCGCATCAATCTCACGTTTCGGGAGATTGTTCATCCACGGAATCCGGCAGCGCGTCGGACGCCATGACTTCATCTATGGTCTGCTGGGCTTGATCGAGCATCGCACGGCACTGCTTGCTCAGCTCGATGCCGCGTTTGAATTTATCCAGTGAATCGGCGAGTTCGAGCTCGCCGGATTCGAGCTGCTCGACCAGCGCTTCCAGCTCTGCGAGCGTCTTTTCGAAAGAAGGCTGGCTTTTCGTCTGCTTGCTGGTCACGCTTTATTTTCCCGGCTAACAAAGGCTCATGGTATCAGCGCCGACGGACGGTGTTGCCATTCCAGGCGACCGCCGCTTCGATCCAGCCTTTCGGCGAACGCGGCTTCCATCCATTCGACACTCACGGCACATAGCCGGCCGTCGATCGACAAGGCCGGGTAGGCGTGTCGGCGCCAGGGCGGGACGCCGGCCTCGCGCATCAGTTCCGAAACCGCTCTTCCCGGCCCGTCGGCATGAAGCTGCAGGCGGGCGCCGCGCGGCGGCGCGGCCAGTTGCCAGCGCTTGCCGATCTCGCCGCGGGCGGAACCTGACCAGACCAGGCTTCCGCCGGCCGGCAACGGGCAACGATCTTCGGCGGTCCAGTCGAGCCGCCAATCGTGAGCAACGGGGGCGGCGGCATCCAGCCACAGGCGTGATCGCCAGGCGTGAAGGCGAGCTTCAGGCCAGGCCAGGACGGGCTGCCGGTCCTGGCTGACCGTTGCACACTGCGCACGGAATTCGCGCAGCGGCCGCGTCGGCGGGGGCGCGATGGCCTCGCGTTCGCACCACGATCTGATCACCGCGAAACCCTGTTCGGCATCCAGCGCCAGCCAGCCGGCGGCGTCCAGCGTTGTTTCACCGGAACCGACCCTGGTGCGCGAAAGTCGTTCGAGGTTGCGTGCGGCATCGTCGTCCATCGAACGCGCGGCTGCAGCCTGCCATCGTGATGACTGAAGCATCGAAGACCGGTAGCCCGGCCAACGGCGCCCGATTTCCGGAAGTATACGATGACGAAGATAATTGCGATCCAGCGAAAGATCCCTGTTGGTCGGGTCGTGCAGGTAGTCGATCCGGTGGTGGCGCAGATAATCCAGGATTTCCGATCGCGACCATGCCAGCAGCGGCCGGCCGAGCCAGCCCGGCGCCAGCCGGCGTAGCGGCTGCATTCCGCGCAACCCCGTCGGACCCGCGCCCCGCAACAGCCTGAGCATGACGGTCTCGACCTGGTCGTCGGCATGATGGGCCGTCAGCACGTGGTCGCCGGGTTGCAGCAGTGACTGAAGCCTGGAGTATCGGGCGTGGCGGGCCGCCGCTTCGGGTCCCCCCCGTCCCTGCCGAGTCGATTCGTCCAGCCGCTCCAGGCGGCAGTCCATGCCCATTCCGGCGGCGATTTCGGTCGCCCGGCGGGCCCGGTCGGCGCTCTGTTCGTCGAGGCCGTGATCGACGTGCACGACGCGAATTCGCCCAAGGTTGCCGCCAGAAGCCAGCAGGTGCAGAAGGCAGACGGAATCCGGGCCGCCGCTGAAAGCCACCCAGTTGGTGGCGGACGACGAGACAGCCAGAGAGTCGATATCAGGCATCGGTCAAGTGCCCCCGAGGCTGTCGACTGCGACCGTCACTCCCGTTCGAGGGCGCCCATTGCCATGAGCCGGTCGTAGCGTGCATCGATCAACTCCTCGGCAGGCATTTCGTCGAGGACCTTGAGCTGGCTCAGAAGATGTTCCTTGAGACGCGATGCAACCTCTTCGGGGTTGCGGTGGGCGCCGCCCAGCGGCTCCCGAATGACCTGGTCGATCAGGCCCGCCTGCTTCAGGCGCCTGGCCGTAAGCCCAAGCGCACCCGCTGCGGTTTCGGCCTTGTCGGCCGACTTGTACAGGATGGAAGCACAGCCTTCCGGGGAAATGACCGAATAGATCGAGAACTGCAGCATGTTGGTGCGATCGCCGACGCCGATCGCCAGCGCGCCGCCGGAACCGCCCTCGCCGATGACCGTGCACAGGATGGGCACCTCGAGGCGCGACATGACCTTGAGGTTCATTGCGATGGCCTCGGACTGGCCGCGCTCCTCGGCGCCTACGCCCGGGTACGCCCCGGGGGTGTCGATCAGCGTGATGATCGGCAGGCCGAAGCGCTCGGCCATTTCCATCAGGCGCTGGGCCTTGCGGTAGCCTTCGGGCCTGGGCATGCCGAAGTTGCGATGAATTTTCTGTTTGGTGTCGCGCCCTTTCTGGTGACCGACGACCATGACGGCACGTCCGTCCAGCGAAGCCAGCCCGCCGACGATGGCATGGTCGTCGCCGAAGTGCCTGTCGCCGTGAAGTTCCTCGAAGCGATCGAAGATCAGCGGGATGTAGTCGAGCGTATGAGGCCGCTCGGGATGTCGCGCAAGCTGGGAAATCTGCCAGTCGGTCAATCCCGAGAAGATCGATTCCATCTGCTCCCTGCAGCGGGTTTCCAGGCGCCGGATTTCATCGTCCAGGTTCAGTTCGTGGCTGCTGCCGACATTGCGAAGTTCGGCCAGCTTGGCCTCCATCTCCGCAATTGGTTGCTCAAAATCTAGATATGTGCTGCTCATTCGAAGGCATTGGTTTCAGGATGCAGCCTCGAGTATATCGCCTCGGTCCCGCCACTGGCCCCACGTGTTGGAGACGCCGGGTTTGGGCGCTTCATATTTCGAATGGATCGACGGGAATTCGCTCCGGCGACCAGTGGCCGATCGCCCAGGTCCAGAGTGATTCAAGCGAGCGCAGTCCCGACGGCGGACGGTGGCCCAGCGCTTCGAGCGCCAGAGCAAGCGTGCGCGCCGGCCGTGCATGCTGCGCCGGATCGGCCCCGGTGGATTTCGAGAGCTTGTTGCCGCTTTTGTCGACGACCAGCGGAAGGTGCATCCAGCGCGGCACCGGCGCATCCAGGGCTTCGAAGATTGCCTGCTGGCGGGGACTGGAGTCGAGGAGGTCGCTGCCCCTAACGATTTCGGTCGCCCCGGCAGCGATATCGTCGACGACCACGGCGAGCTGATAGGCGAACAGGCCGTCGGCCCGACGAATGACGAAATCGCCGCAGGTCTCGGGGAGTGGGTAGCTCAATGGTCCGAATACGCGGTCGACCAGCTCGACGGGTGGCCCCTGCACGCGGAAACGCACGCTTCTGGCCGTCTTGCCGGGCGCAATTCCGCCGCGGCATGTGCCCGGATAAATGCCCGATGAAGGCAGGTCGCGCCGGCTGCAGGCGCAGTCGAAAGCCAGGCCACTGGCGCGCAGGCGCTCCAGTGCCGACATATGCCGGGCCGACGAGCGTGACTGGTAGACGACCGGCTGATCGGAAAACATGCCGAAACGCGCCAGCATCTCGAGCTGACCTTTCGCCGCGCCCTGGACCTCGCGCGGCGGATCGATGTCTTCGATCCGGACCAGCCAAGCCCCGTCGTTGGTCCGGGCTTGCAGAAAACTTCCGATCGCGGCCAGCAATGAGCCAAAATGAAGCGGCCCGGTGGGCGAAGGTGCAAACCGGCCAATGTAACGTCGCGGATTGCCTGGGCCATGTTTGTCCGGCTTGTCTTGTGGGTTGTCTTGTGGGTTGTCTTGGGCATCCATATCGGCGTCAAATGCTTTCAGTGCCAATCAATCGAGGAAACGGATCATGCGGCGTATAGGGCTTTTCGTGATGACAAATCTGGCGGTGCTGGTGGTATTCGGCTTCGTCATGAATCTGGCCGAACCCTGGCTTCGTGCCCAGGGCATCGACGTCAACCAGGCCGGCATGCTGCTGTTTGCGCTGATCTTCGGTATGGGCGGCGCGCTGGTTTCGCTCCTCATGAGCAAGAAGATCGCGCTGATGTCGACGCATGCGAAAATTATCGAGCAACCGACCAGCCAGGTCGAACGCTGGCTGGTGAACACCGTCGAGCGTCAGGCCCGCGAGGCCGGTATCGGCATGCCCGATGTGGCGATCTTCCAGGCCGACGAGCCCAACGCATTTGCGACCGGGGCTTCGCGCAACAAGGCGTTGGTGGCGGTGAGTACCGGGCTTCTCCGGCATATGAATGAAAGCGAAGTCGAGGCGGTGCTGGCGCACGAGGTCTCTCATGTGGCCAACGGCGACATGATCACCATGACCTTGCTGCAGGGGGTGCTCAATACGTTTGTCCTGCTGTTGTCGCGGATGCTCGGCCAGATCATCGACCGGGCCGTCTTTCGCAGCGAGCGCGGCTACGGGCCGGGCTATTTCATCACCGTGATCGTGCTGCAGATTGTTCTCGGCATTCTTGCCAGCATCATCGTCATGGCGTTTTCGCGCTGGCGCGAGTTCCGCGCAGACGCAGGCGGCGCGCGGCTGGCCGGGCGCGGCAAGATGATTGCGGCACTGGAGAAGCTGCGCCGGAGCCAGCAGCCGGGTCAGTTGCCCGAAGCGGTCGAAGCCTTCGGCATACGCGGCCGGGTCGGCATGGGGTTCAAGCGACTGTTCATGAGTCATCCGCCGCTGGAAGAGCGTATCGCAGCGCTGGAGCAAGGCGCACGCTGAGACCGGATTATTCATGACCCGGTCGTCGCTGCAGCTTGAATCATGAATAATCCGGGCTGAGGCCGGCACTCGGCATGGTCGGCGCGGCGGCACCGGCGACCGGACCCGCGGCTCAGTCTTCCTCGTCGCGCACAAAATCGTCCTGCACCAGGGTAATGCCGAACTGCCAGAGCGCGGCCAGGTCGGTGGTGTTTTCGACCTGGGGCGCGATGACCTGGATTTCGTGTTGCGATGCGGCCGCCGCGAGCGTCTCCAGCGCCTGTCTGGCCGCCTCGTTGTTGCGCAGCGCTGCCGAGACGTCGCCACCGAGCTTAATGAAATCGATGTCGACGTTCTTCAGGATCAGGTCGACTTTTGCATCCGGCGTGATATCGAGCAGCGCGAAGCGAACCCCGCGCGCCCCCAGTCGGCTGATCAGGCGCTGGAGTTCGCGAACACTCTCCCGCACCTCGACTTCCTGAAAACCGAGAATCAGCCGGCGGCCGTTTATGGTGTCGTCGTCGACCAGACTTTGAAGCTCGATGATGAATTCGTCGTCGACCAGGCTTTGCCCGCTCAGCGGCACAAGCATGTCTTCCTTGTCATCCGGATGGTTGCCTATCCATCGGATCAGGTTCTGCACAAGGTCCCGGTCCAGTTCGGTCGCAAGCCCCGATTGGGACGCCGCCGGGCGGAAGGTTGCCGGCATGATGATCTCGTCGCTGCCCTCGACGCGCATGCGCGTTTCGAATTCGCTGATCAGGAATTCGTCGTCTTCCATGCTCGTGATGGGAAGGCGTACGAGCCGGAATTCTTCGTTGTTCAGGGCGTGTCGTAGTCTTTCGGTCCATTGTGCGGCGTCGCCGGCGTCGGTCGCATCGCTGCTCGGGCGATATCGGACGTAGCTGTTGCCGCCGGTGCGCTGCGCTTCGCGAAGGGCGCTTTCCGATTGCGCCAGCAATTCATCGGCGCTGAACAACTGATTGCCGCCTACGGCCAGTCCGACGCTGGCGGTGACCGTCGGCGACTTGTCGCGAATCTCGAGGATGCGGCCGGAGAAGGTCTCGATGATCCGCGTCGCAAGCGATTCTGCCTCGCGACGGTCATCGAACCAGATCCGGGCCGCCAGCACATGATCGGACAGGCGGGCCGGCAGCATCTGGTCTTCGATCGCTTCCCCGAAGACGCCTGCCGTCTGGCGGATCAGCAGGTCGGTTGCCGCCGCCCCTATCTTTTCCTGCAGCCTGGAATGATCGTCCAGTGCGACCAGAAGTACTGCCATGTGGCGGTCGTCGGGCGGGCTTGCGAGTTCGTCCTGAAGCTGACGGATGAAGGCCTGGCGATTGAGCAGGCCGGTCAGAATGTCGTGCGAGCGGAGTTTCTCGATTTCCTGCTGGAGTTCGGCGTTGTCGCCGGCCTCGACGCGTTCACGAATCATGATCTGGGTGCAGGCCTCGCCGTCGTAGCGTGCCGGCGCGAATTCCACGCTGGCGATGAACTCCTGTCCGTCGGCACGGTGGGCTTTCAGTTCGAGGGCTTCGTTCGGCAGGTCGCCCCTAGAGAGCGACTTGAGCAACTGCTTGAGATCGGCGGCACCTTCGCCGGCCGACAGCAGATCGAGAATCGAAAAGCCTTCCAGTTCTTCGAAATCGGAATAACCGAAAAGGTCGAGATAGCTGGGGTTGGCATAGATATGCAGACCCTCGTGCAGGTACGCGATGGCCTCGCGGGAGGACTCAAGCAATAAATTATAGCGTTCGTGAATATCGCTGGACTGACGCAGCGCCTCACGCTGGCCGCGATTTTCCCGAATCAGCGCGACGCGCTCCTGAATGACCCGGGCCACCGAGCGCTGGTCGTCGATTCGAACGCAGCCGTTCACGCCCGAGTGCGCCGCTGCCAGCGCGGCTTCGGCGTCGGGAGAAACCATGGCGATCAGCGCGATCGGCGGCTCGCTGGAACGAAGTTGGCGCGTCAGCGGATCCAGTAATGGCTCGCTGCCGGAATGAACATGAACGATAGCCAGATGCACCGGCTCGGCTTCCAGAATCCGGCTGAAGGCGTTGGAGGTGTCGGCAAAGTGAAAACGCAGCCTTGAATCGCCCAGCAGCGTCTCGATCTCGCGCACGCTTCCCGGATCGTCATCTACGGCCAGGATATTCAGCGGATCGACTTCTTCGGTCATCTTGCTTCCTTGGATTTACCTTGGATCCCCCAGGGCCGTATGGTACGTGCAACAGGCATACAAGACCAGTAGACCGTCAAGATACCGGCAACTTGGAAGCTGCACCGGCGCGTTCCTCGACCAGCCTGGGCACCAGGTAGCCCGGTAGCTGCTCGCGCAGTTCATCCATCAGTGCCACTGCGCGGTTGCGACCGACTTCAAAGTGCGCACTGCCCGTCACCCGGTCCAGCAGGTGCAGATAATACGGCAAGGCGCCGGCCGCGAAACCGGTCTCCATCAAGCGCGCCAGCGCCGGCACCGTGTCGTTGACACCGGCAAGCAGTACCGCCTGGTTCAGGATTGTCGCGCCGGCGTCGCGGATTCTTGCCAGCGCTCCCGAAACCGTCGAATCGAATTCATTCGCATGATTTGCGTGCACCACCATCACCACCTGCCGGTCGAGCTTCTCCAGCCACGCGATGAAATCGTCGTCGATTCGCGCCGGCAGCGTCACCGGCATGCGACTGTGGATGCGCAGACACCGGTAATGTGGAACAACGGAGAGTGCATCGGTCAATCGCCGGAGCTTGTCATTACCCAGCGTCAACGGATCGCCGCCGGACAGGATCACCTCCTCGACGTCAGGCGTCGCGGCGATGTAGTCGACCGCCTCGGCCAGAGCGGTGCTGGACAGGGCGCCGCCGGCGTAGTCGAATTCGCGCCGGAAACAGTAGCGGCAATGTATCGGGCAGGCGCCGGTCGTAATCAGCAGCGCGCGACCGCGATACTTGTGCAGCACGCCCTTGACGGCTCGGCTGGCGGGATCACCGACCGGATCCGGACCGAAGCCCGGCATTTCCAGGTCTTCATCGGCAAGCGGCAGCACCTGGCGCAGCAATGGATCGTCCCGGTCGCCGGGTGTCATGCGCGCGGCGAACGCCTCGGTGACCAGAAAAGGAAACGTCCCTCCCGATGCAAGCCCGAAGTCTCCCGGGTCGTGTCCCAGGTGGCGCAGCAGCGCGGGCGGGTCGCGCCAGGCCGTCCGAAGCTGGGCTTGCCAGCGAGCGCCAAACTTTATCCGTGACGCGACAGGTATCATGTCGGGCTGAATTGCATTTCCTGCCATCGGGAGAGTTGTACCGGGTGCGGGGAGTGCCCATTTTATGTCTGTTGCACAGAGGACTGCCGAGAATAATGGCCAATTACAGCGCAAACGAACTGAAGAACGGGCTCAAGGTCCTGCTGGACGGCGAGCCGCACAATATCGTCGATACCGAATTCGTCAAGCCCGGCAAGGGCCAGGCGTTCACCCGGGTGCGGGTAAGAAATCTGAAGACCGGACGCGTGGTCGAAAAGACCTTCAAGTCCAATGAGTCGGTCGAGCCCGCCGATGTCTTCGAAAAGGAAGTGCAGTATCTCTACAGCGACGGCGAATTCTGGCACTTCATGGATCCCGACAGCTTCGAGCAATTGGCTGCCGATGCCAATGCGGTCGGCGAGGGCGCCAAGTGGCTCAAGGAAGAGGATCGATGCCAGATCACGCTGTTCAACGGCGCCCCGATCAGTGTCACGCCGCCCAATTTCGTCGAACTGAAGGTCGTGCGCACCGATCCCGGCGTTCGCGGCGATACTTCGGGCGGCGGCGGCAAGCCGGCCGAAATGGAAACCGGCGCGACGGTCCGCGTGCCCCTGTTCATCAACGAGGGCGAGGTGCTGCGCATCGATACCCGCTCCGGCGAGTACGTGTCCCGGGTCAAGGAATGACTCAAGTCCTGTTGCCGCGCTGGGTGGTGCCGGTGGTACCCGAAGGCCGGGTGCTGGAGGACCACGCCGTGGTCGTCGAGGACGGTCGGATTGCGGCCGTGATTCCAGCGGTTGAAGTCGAGGCACGTTTCCCGCGCGCCGCGCGTGTCGAACTGCCGGATCGGGTGCTGATCCCGGGACTGGTCAACATGCATACGCATTCGGCGATGGCGTTGTTGCGCGGCCTGGCCGACGACCTGCCGCTGATGCGCTGGCTGCACGAAAACATCTGGCCGGCCGAAAAGATCATCATGGGGCCGGACTACGTGCGTGCCGGCACGCGGCTGGCCATGGCCGAGATGCTGCGAGCCGGCACGACCTGTTTCAACGACAACTATTTCTTCCCCGACGTCACCGCCGAAGCGGCGGTTTCTGCCGGGATGCGCAGCGTGATCGGCATGCCGGTGATCGGCTTCCCCACGCCCTGGGCCGAGACCGAGGACGAATACTTCAGGCGCGGCCTGGAGGTGCACCGGCGCTTCGCCGACGAGCCCATGGTGAGCATGAGTTTCGTGCCGCATGCGCCTTACTCGGTCGGCGACGAGGCGTTTCGCCGGATTGCCCGGCTGGCCGAGGAGCTCGATATCGCGGTTCATCTCCACCTGCTGGAAGCGCCCGGCGAAATCGAATCCAGCCGTAAAGAGCACGGCCTGGTGCCGCTCGACCGCCTGGAGACGCTGGGCCTGCTGGGGCCGAGACTGCTTGCGGTGCACATGACCCAGATCACCGAGACCGACATTCCCAGGCTGGCCCGGGCCGGGGTCCACGTGGTGCACTGTCCGGATTCGAACATGAAGCTTGCCAGCGGCATCTGCCCGGTGGCCGACCTCGATGCCGCCGGCGTGAACGTCTGCATAGGCACCGACGGCGCGGCGAGCAACAACGATCTGAGCCTGCTGGCCGAGATGCGTCAGACCGCCTTGCTGGCCAAGGTCTCGTCGGGCAATCCGGAAGCGATCCCGGGGGCCCGTGCGCTTTCCATGGCCACCATCAACGGCGCCCGCGCGCTGGGCATGGGAGACGAGATCGGCAGCATCGAAGTCGGCAAGCAAGCCGATCTGGCGGCGATCCGGCTCGACCGGATCGAAACCCAACCGGTTTACGACGTGATCTCGCAGATCGTCTACGCTGTGCCGGACAGCCAGGTGACCGACGTCTGGATCGGCGGCCGAAGGATTGTCGACGGCCGGGAACTGACGACGCTGGATGAAGACGAAATAATGGAAAGCTGTCGCGAATGGCAGCAGAGAATTTCCTCGGCCATCAACGAGGACGATCCGCTGCAATGACAGCGCTTTTGCCAAAGACGGAACAACGACAGTGAGCGAAGCGAAGGAAGCGACTGCAGCCAGGCTGAATCTGGATCCGCGCGAGGCCGATGCATTCAATCGCCAGGCGTCGCGATGGTGGGATCCGCAGGGCGATTTTCGCCCGCTGCACGACATGAACGGTCCGCGGGTCGAGTGGATTCGGGCTCAGGCGCCGGTGGCGGGCCGCAAGCTGGTCGATATAGGCTGCGGCGGCGGTCTGCTGACCGAAGCCATGGCACGCGCCGGCGCCGAAGTCACCGGTATCGACATGGCGCAGAAACCGCTGACCGTGGCCCGGCTTCACCAGATCGAATCCGGCCTGGAAATCGACTATCGACAGATCACGGCCGAGCAGCTGGCCGACGAATGTCCCGGCCGGTTCGACGTGGTGTGCTGCCTTGAAATGCTCGAGCACGTGCCCGAGCCGGCCAGCGTCGTTGCCGCCTGCATGAAGCTGGCCCGTCCCGGAGCGAAGTTGTTCTTTTCCACCATCAACCGCTCGCCCGTGGCCTGGAGCATGGCCATTGTCGGGGCCGAATACGTGCTCAACCTGTTGCCCCGCGGCACGCATCGCTACGACCGGTTGATTCGGCCGTCGGAACTGGCAGGATTCGTTCGCGCCGCCGGCGGGCGGGTGATGAAGATCGAAGGCGTGGCCTACAACCCGTTCTCGCGCACCGTTGCGATCGGCGGCGCGCCGCGGGTGAATTACCTGTTGTCGGCCCGGAAGCCGGAAGCGGCCGAAGAGACGGCCGACGAGTCATGATGGGCCGGGTACCCGAAGCCGTGCTGTTCGACCTGGACGGTACGCTCGCTGATACGGCGCCGGATCTGATTGCCGCGCTGGAACGTCTGAGATCCGAACTCGGGCTGCCGACGATCGACACCAGCCCCTTGCGGCAGCGCGTGGGCCGCGGCGCCGTCGCCATACTCGAGAGTGGTCTGCCCGAGCTTGGCCAGGCCGAACGGGAAGCCTTCCGCGGGCGGTTCCTGGACGATTACCAGGCGCGATGCTGGGAAGCCAGCCGGCCGTTCGACGACATACCGGATTTTCTCGACGACCTCGAAGCCTTCGGCGTGCCGTGGGGCGTGGTTACGAACAAGATCGAGCGACTCGCTCGGCCGTTGCTCGATCAGGCCGGATGGGCGGATCGAATGGGATGCCTGGTGGCCGGCGATACGGCGACCCGAGCCAAGCCGGCCCCGGATCCGGTGCTGGCTGCGTGCAGCGCGCTGGGGGCGGACCCGCACCGGGTGATTTTCATCGGCGACGACGAACGCGACGTGATCGCCGGGCGCGCGGCGGGTACGCGGACCGTCGCGGCGCTATGGGGTTACATCCCGGAGCCGGCGCGGGTCAAGGCGTGGGGCGCCGACGCGATTGCAGAAACGCCTGGCATGCTCGCCGATCTGCTTGATCTTCGCCATCCGAGGGCCGCGGTATGAGCGACGATCACCTGCAACGCCTGCTGCTGGAGCAGGCGAACGTGCGCTGCGTCGTGGCCCATCTCGATTCGGTGCAGGCCGAGGTTTTGCGGCGGGGACGCTATCCGGATGCGCTGGCGCGCTTGCTGGGCGAGTCGCTGGTGGTCGCCGCGCTGTGCTCCAGCGGGGTCAAGTTCGAAGGCCGGGTAAGCCTTCAGTTGCGAGCCAGTGGCGCGCTCAAGCTGCTGATGGCCGACTGCACCGATGATGGCGGCCTGCGCGGCCTGGCGCGCTTCGATCCGGATGCGATGCTGGCGGCGCGCGAGTTTTCCGAGATCGCCCACGGCGGGGTGCTGACCATGACCGTGGAGCCCGTCGGCAACGGTCGAGTCTGGCAGGGCATCGTTCCGCTGGAAGGCGATTCCATGGCCGAGGCGATCGCCGGCTACTTCGATCAGTCCGAACAGCTTCCGACCCGCGTTCTGCTGGCCGTCGACGAAACCCGCGCGGCCGGCCTGCTGGTGCAGCGCCTGCCGGGTACCGCCGAGGACGAAGACGGCTGGAACCGGGTGTGCCGGCTACTCGACACGGTCAAGGACAATGAACTGCTGGCGACCGATTCCGAAACCCTGCTGCACCGTCTTTTCCACGAGGAAACTCGGCGACTGTTCCCGGCCCGCCCGCTGAGATTCCACTGCCCGTGCAACCGCGAGCGCGTGGTTCGGGTGCTGCGTGGGCTGGGCGCCGAAGAGCTCGACGGAATCGTCGAAGCGCAGGGCGAAGTTGAAGTGAGCTGCGAATTCTGCAACGAGCAGTATCAATTCGATCCGCTGGACGTCAGCCGGATCCTGTACAGCGATCTGCCGGAAGACGATGACGACAAAGTCACCTTCCACTGACGACCCGGTTGCGTGGTGCGCGAGCAGGCTGCTTGTGCCCGGCCACCCGCTGGCCATAACACTCCCTTATGCGCCGGTCGGGCAGCGCGACGCTATCGTGGCGTTGTCGGCGATTGTCGGCGAAATTGCTTCCGTGCCCGGTGATGTAAGCGATGCGGATGTCGCACGGCGCAAGCTGGGCTGGTGGCGCGAGGCGCTCGCCGAAGGTCTGCCGCATCCGGCGGTGCAGGCCTGGCTGAAGAGCGGGGCGGCGCAGCATGTTCCGGCATCTGGATTCGACCCGCTGATCGACGCGGTTGCGACCGAGATTTTGCCGCCCAGGTTTGAGCAGAGCGAAGCTCTGGAGCAGCATTGTCGGGGCATTGCCGGTCCCGGTGCGCTGCTGGAGGCCAGGCTTGTCGGCCTCGGCGCCGACCCGGATGCGGACGAGGCTCGTCGGCTCATCCGCGTTGCGGCCGCCGGCTACCGGATCAGGATCACGCGTGACCTGGTGATGGACGCACGCCAGGAGCGCTGGCTGGTGCCGCTGGAATTGCAGGCCGAGTACCAGATCAGCCGGCAGCATGTGGTCTCTGGCCAGGGCGGTCGACGATTGGACGCGCTGGTGCGCCACATGGCGGGTGATGCCATGCTTGCGATCGACCGGGAAATCAACGCGCTCCCGGCAGCCACAGCCTGGCGTAACCGGCACTTTCTGCTTCGTGTGCAGCTCGATCGCAATATCGGCCGGAAATTGATACAAAAGCCCTCCAGGGTCATGCAGGAGAGGGTTGCGCCCGGCCGGATGAGTGACGCCATTTCTGTATGGCGCCGCGCACGAGTCCTGCGCAAGGCCGCTTTGCCTCCGGTTTTTTCATGACTGCGACGACGGGGTCATGAACAAGCCGGGTTGACGCGGGACGCCGGCCGAATCCGGAGCCCTCATCGATTCGCCACCGCGCAACGATGAGCTTGCGTATCATCCCGCCATGCTTTTATTCATCGTGATTGGCGGCCTGCTCGGCCTGATCGTCGGCGGTGTCGTCGGCGCGGTGCTGGGCGCGGTTGTCGGCGGCGCGGCGGGGCAATTCCTGCTCACCACCTTTTTTGCCCGCGGGCTGGAGACCGTACGAGCCCAGTTCGTCGACTCGACCTTCGCCGTCATGGGCGCCCTTTGCAAGGCCGACGGGCGCGTGACTGACGATGAGATCCAGATAGCCGAACAGTTCTTTTCGCGGATGTCGTTGTCCGAAGTACAGCGCCAGTCGGCCAGGGCGGCGTTCAATCGAGGCAAGGGGGCGCAATTCGATCTCGATGCTGAACTGCAGCGCCTGCGCGTCACGGCCGGGCGCAGTCCTGCCCTGCTGCAACTGTTCTTGCAGGTCCAGCTTTCCGCCGTCGCCGCCGACGGCGTGGTTCATCGGGCCGAGCACGCGATGCTGCTGCGCGTTGCGCGCGGATTGGGCCTGTCCGAGGCCGATGTAAATCGGCTGGAAGCGGCGCTCAGGGGTTCGGCTTCGACCGGCGACGGCGCCAGTGGGCCGGACCGGGAAACACGCCTGGCAGACGCCTATGCAACGCTGGGCGTCGATTCGCAAGCCGGCGACGCCGAGGTTAAGAAGGCCTACCGACGCCTGATGAGCCAGCATCACCCGGACAAGCTGGCGTCGCGCGGCATGCCCGAAAGCATGCGGCCGATGGCCGAAGAAAAGACCCGGGAAATTCGCAAGGCTTACGATCTGATCAAGGAAGTGCGGGGCTTTTGATCTGTTCGCCACGTGATTCAATTTCCTTTGGCTGGCTTTGACTTCAAACCCGTTTCGCCCCGGCTTAAGGGCGGCGACGTCACTCCGGCTTCGATAATTATCGGAGGGGGGTTGTCTCGATCCTGCTCGCACTGCACTGTTGGGGATGCTGAAGCGGATTCCAGTATCGGGCGGTGACCGAGATTCGGGCCTGGTTGCGGTCCGTGTTCTTGCCAGGTGCCGGCCATGGCGAACCAACCCCTGTCGGCATTCGTAGATCGGGGTGGCATCCCCGACGCAAAGGGTCGATACAGGCATCCCGTCGCGGATGCGACCGCGACCTACGGAAAGAGACGTTTTCGGCAGTACCATCAAGGGACCGGCAAGGCCATCGCACCCACTCACCACCCCAAAGCGGAACCCGCTTCGGCATCCACCGAACCACGCAACGCCCCCAATCGCCACGACCCCGGTCCGATAACCATCGAAGCCGGAATTCTCGGATCGCCCGTAAGCCAAAGAGGAACACGCCGCACGGACAAGAAGATCTCCAGCGAGCAACGTGATCAAACACCTAACCACCCGCTGCATCAACCCGCAGCGCAACCCTCTGCCGCCTGTAAAAAGCGCTTTTGCCTACTTTTCAGGCGCTTGTGAAAAGTAGGTCGCCTGCAAGCGCGCAGCGCGTGGCGAAATGGTTTTAGAAGTTGAATTGGACTTACAGGCCGCCGCACCCGGCCCGGTGCCCTCACCATCGCGTGGCGAAATGATTTTAGAAGTTGAATTTGATTCAAACGCGGTCGCGCCCGGCAAGGGTGCCGTCAGCCGAGTTCGGCCAGCAAATCCGCCTGATGCGCCTCCGCCAACGGCTCGATAAGTTCGTCGAGCCCGCCTTCGAGAATATTTTCCAGGTCGTAAAGCGTCAGGCCGATTCGGTGATCGGTGACCCGGCCCTGCGGAAAGTTGTAGGTCCGGATGCGCTCCGAGCGGTCGCCGGAACCGACCTGGAGCTTGCGGTCGGCCGCCTGTTCGGACTGCTGCTGGCTGCGTTCGGCTTCCAGAAGCCGGGCGCTGAGCAGGCTCATCGCGCGCGCCTTGTTCTTGTGCTGCGATCGCTCGTCCTGGCATTCGACCACGATACCGGTGGGCAGGTGAGTGATGCGGATCGCCGAGTCAGTGGTGTTGACGTGCTGGCCGCCGGCCCCCGAGGATCGGTAGGTATCGATACGCAGCTCGCTGGGGTCGACCCTGACATCGTCGACCTCGTCGACCTCCGGCAGGATCGCGACGGTGCACGCCGAGGTATGGATGCGGCCCTGCGATTCGGTGGCCGGTACGCGTTGTACGCGATGCGTGCCCGATTCGAACTTCAGCTTTGAATACGCGCCGTTGCCGATGACCCGCGCGATCAGCTCGCGCCAGCCGCCGGCGTCGCCCTGCTGCCCGGACAGGACTTCGATTCGCCAGCCCTGCGATTCGGCGTAGCGCCCGTACATCCGGAACAGGTCGCCGGCAAAAAGTGCTGCTTCCTGACCGCCGGTACCGGCGCGAATTTCGAGAAAAAGGTTCTTGCGGTCGTTCGGATCGGGCGGAACGATCAGGCGCTGAAGCTGGCGGTCCAGCCGCTCGCGCCCGGTCTCGATTTCGCCCAATTCATCGACTGCCATCTTGCGCATGTCGGAATCGCTTTCGGCGAGCATTTCCCGAGCTTCGGCCTCGCGCTCGTCCAGCCGCTCCATTTCCCGCCAGGTCTCGACGATGCTTTGAAGATCGGAATACTCGCGCGAAAGGGCGGTGAAGCGTCGCGGATCGTCGGCCAGCTCGGGTTCGGCCAGCAGCCGCTCGATTTCCTCGAAGCGCTCCACGGCCCGCTCCAGGCGCCGTTCCAGACCCGGGGTCACGAAGGGTCGTCCAGCAGCAGCTTGCGCGCGGCCGCCATCAATTCCTCGTCGGTGATTTCGGCCGCCCGGCGAAGCTGCATGCTTGGCGCGTGCAGCAGCCGGTTGGTGAGCCGATGACCGAAGCGTGCCAGCACGTCGTCGGCGTCGCGGCCGGCGGCCAGTTCGCGACGCGCCTGATCGAGCAGCTTGTCGCGCTCGTCGAAGGCACGGTGGCGCAGCGACTTGAGCGTCTCGCCGGCGGCGTGAAGGTTGAGCCAGCGGTCGAAGGCCTCGGCCTGGCCGTCGACGATTTTCGTTGCCGCGTCCAGCGCTTCGGTGCGCTTGCGGTGACCATGTTCGGCGATTTCGCGCAGGTCGTCGACGGTGTAGAGGTAGACGTCGCCGAATTCGCCCACACCGGGATCGACGTTGCGCGGCACCGAAAGGTCGAGCACGAACATCGGTTGGTTGCGCCGCCGCGCCAGTGCCTTGCGAATCATATCCCGATCGACCAGCGGCGTCGAGCTGCCGGTGCAGGCGATCACCATGTCGTGATCGGCCAGCGTCTCGCCCAATCCGTCCAGTCCGATAGGCGTTGCGTTGAACTGCTCGGCCAGCAGCTTCGCGCGCTCCGGGCTACGGTTGCAGATGGTCATCGCACGTATGCCCTGACTGCTGAAGTGTCGGGCGCAATCCTCGATCATTTCGCCGGCGCCGATCATCAGTGCAGAGAGCCGGTTCACGTCGCCGAAGATCTGGTGCGCCAGCTTCAACGCGGCGAACGGCAGGGTGACCGGATTATGGCCGATGCCGGTTTCCGAACGCACCAGCTTGGATGTCTGGAACGAATGCTGAAAAAGGCGGTCCAGAATCGTGCCCAGCGTCTGGTGTTCCTGCGCCGACTGCCAGGCCTGCTTGACCTGCCCGACGACCTGTGGCTCTCCGAGAACCATCGAATCCATGCCCGAAGTGACCTTGAGCAGATGAACGACCGCCATGCGTCGCTGCAGTGTGAAAAGGTATTCCCGGAATTCGCCCCGGCGCGCACCGTGCCAGTCATGCATCCATTCCTGCAACGCCGTTATGCTAGCGTGCTCGCCGCTGGCATAAAGTTCGGTTCGGTTGCAGGTGCTCACGATTGCACATTCGCGTATCCCGGGAACCGCATGCATGGCACCAAGCGCCTCACCGAGCCTTTCAGGCGCGAACGCGAGCCGCTCCCGGATCGCGACCGGCGCAGTTTGATGACTCAGCCCAAGAGCAAATACCGACATGAATGAACCAGAAACGGGCAAACCCGACATTGTCCTAGCTTACGCAAAGCAATTCAAGATAGTTTTGCCCAGGATCACTTTTAGGCCCGTGGCAACGATTGGCGTGACAGCCGTCGCAATGATAGCCGTGTTGCTGGCTGGATGTGCGACGACACCGGGTTCCGCCGATCGCGGTGAGACGGCTGATGAGGCGTCGCTCGTCGCCGATGCGCGCGCCGCGGCGGAGGCCGGGGAGTACCGTTACGCGGTCGATCTCCTGATGCAGTCGCTGGAGACAACCGGTGATCCGGCCGTGGCCCGCCAGGCGGCCCAGCTGGCTTCGGCCATCGACGACTGGCCTACCGCGACCATTGCTGCCGCTCGCTGGATGGTGTTGGAGCCCGATTCGCAACAGGCCGCACAGTTCGCCACGATCGCGGCCCTGCGCCGGCAGCGGGTCGATCGTGCGGTTGAGTTGTTGCAGACCCGGCTCGTGGGCCAAGGCAATCCGATGGACTGGGACTCGGCCGCGGCGCTGCTGGCAACCGCCGGTTCCAGCGATATTGCGAGTGCTGCGCTCGAACGCCTGATTGAGCAGGCAGAAGGTTTCGAGCCCGGTTTCGACGATTACCTGCGAAGCCGTCTTGCATGGCAGCTCGAACAGCCCCAGAAGGCGTTCGAACTGGCCCGGCAGGCACTCCGGACCCAGCCTGATTCCCGGCGGGCCAGCTGGGCGGCGCGGCTGGCCCGGACCCGCTCCGAACCCGAACTGGCGCTGGAATATTTCCGCCTGGCCGGTGAATTCGATCCTGACGACCGGGTCGCGGCCATCGCCGAGGTTGAACTGCTGCGCGAACTGGGGCGCGGCGAAGAGGCGTTGAACGTGCTCGCCCGACTGCCGCAGGATGCCGAGATTCTCTATACGCGCGGCATGGTCGAGCACGATCTGGGCCGGATTGCAGCCGCCGGCGCGACCTGGCAGCGCATGGCGTCGTTGGAATCGGTTGAGACCGGCCTCAGGCATGCGTGGCTGACCGGAGTCCTGGCCGAGATCCTGGAAATGCGCGACGAAGCAATCGATTGGTACTCGCGCGTCGACGGCACCCTGAAGCAACGCGCCGATCTGCGCCGGGCGATTCTGCTTGCCGGTCGCGGCGACCTGCCGCAGGCAAGAGAGCTGCTGACCAATGTCCGCCGCAGTCAGCAACCGGAAATTACCGAACAGGCCTGGTTGGTCGAGGGCCAGATCCTGGCCGAAAGCGGTAATGACATGCAGGCGCTGGAACTGCTCAGCGAAGCGCTGACCCAGCTGCCGGGCAGCGCCGCGCTGCTGTACGCGCGCGCCATGGCTGCGGTCAACCAGGAACAAATGGCGCTGGCGGAGCAGGATCTGCGAACCATCATCCAGAGCGACCCCGATAATGCCATCGCGCTCAACGCGCTGGGCTACACGCTTTCGGATCGCACCGATCGCCATCGCGAGGCGTTGCGCCTGATCGAGACCGCGCTGGCGCTCGAACCTGAAAATCCGGCCATACTCGACTCCATGGGTTGGGTGCTTTTCAAGCTGGGTCGCGCCGAGGACGCGCTGCCCTATCTACGCGGTGCGGTCGAGGCCCAACCGCATCCCGAAATCGTCGCTCACCTGATCGAAGTGCTCTGGCGGCTGGATCGCCGCGACGAGGCGCGTGCGTGGGTTGTCCGGACCCGAGATGAGATGGCGGGCGATGCGGTCTACGCGGCCACGCTGCAGCGGATCGGGCTGGACTGATGCCCTTGCGCGCAGCGGCATGGGTCGCATTTTCGCTGACGCTGGTGCTCCTAATCACAGGGTGCGCGATACGCGAGCCGCGGCCCGAGGGCGCCTGGTTGACGGAGCGCCAGGCCTGGTTCAGCGCGCACCCGGAGTGGTCGGTGCGCGGTCGGCTGGGACTGTCGGACGGCGAACGCGGCGGCAGCCTCTCGATGACCTGGACTGCCGACGGGGCCGACCATCTTGTGCTGCTCAGAACGGTCGCCGGAGGGCGCCAGTGGCGGCTGGAGATGTCGCCTGGCGGTTCTACGCTGACGGGCTCGGATATTGGTCGCCTGCAGGGTCCGGATCCGGATTCGCTGGTGGAACGCGCCGTGGGCTGGCCGATTCCGGTGCGATGGATGAGCGAATGGCTACGCGGGCTGCCCGCCCCGCCAGCGGCGCCGACTCGCTATGCCGAGGACGGCGTTCTTGAAGCACTGGAGTGGTCTGGATGGCGGCTGGATTTCGCCCGCTGGAACCAGTTGGACGGTGACGGCGTGCTGTTGCCGGCGCGCGTGACCGCCGAAAACCCGCCTTACCGACTGCGCGCAGCGCTTTCGGGTTGGCGATTCGCGCTCGACGGCACGCCCGCAAACCTTTGAGAATCGGGTTGCGCGCACACTGGGCGCGCACCGGCGCACCAGAGCCCACCAACGTGGCGGGCGAATCGTTATAATTTCGTTTCGCTCACGCGCGATCGTTTCGCGGGAGTGAAATGCGCAATCGACTGGGACGTCGCCAAGTTGGTTAAGGCACGGGGTTTTGATCCCCGCATTCGCAGGTTCGAGTCCTGCCGTCCCAGCCATCTTTGCCGATAGTTTCTGACAATCGTATTCAAACTTCCCAAGCAGGATGGACCCCGGCCGTGAGCACACCCTCTCTGATGATTTTCACCGGGAATGCGAACCCGGAGCTGGCGCATGCGATTGCCGGGCACCTCGGGGTGCCCATGGGCAAGGCCAACGTGGGACGCTTCAGCGACGGCGAAGTCATGGTCGAGATCGTCGAGAACGTTCGCGCCCGGGACATCTTCGTGATTCAGCCCACCTGCCAGCCGGCGGCCGAGAATTTCATGGAACTGCTGGTCATGATCGACGCGCTCAAGCGTGCTTCGGCCGGTCGCGTGACCGTCATCGTGCCGTATTTCGGCTATGCGCGCCAGGATCGCCGCCCACGCTCCAGCCGGGTGCCCATCACGGCCAAGGTCGCGGCCAAGATGATCGGCGTGGTCGGCACAGACCGGGTGGTGACCGTCGACCTGCACGCCGATCAGATCCAGGGTTTTTTCGACATTCCGGTCGATAACGTATACGCATCCCCGCTGACGCTGGCCGACATCTGGAAGCACTACGGCGACGACAACATGATCGTGGTCTCGCCCGACGTCGGCGGCGTGGTGCGCGCGCGCGCCATCGCCAAGCGCCTGGACGCCGACCTCGCCATCATCGACAAGCGCCGTCCCAGGGCCAACGAGGCCACCGTGATGAACCTGATCGGCGATGTCACCGACAAGACCTGCGTGCTGGTCGACGACATGATCGATACCGCCGGTACCCTTTGTGCCGGCGCCGGCGCGCTCAAGGATGCCGGCGCGCGCCAGGTCGTGGCGTACTGCGTTCATCCGATCCTTTCCGGGCGCGCGATCGAGAACATCACCAATTCGAGGATCGACGAGATCGTCGTCACCGATACCATCCCGCTGAGCGCCGAGGCCCGCGACTGCGGCCGTATTCGACAATTATCGGTGGCCCAGATGCTGGCCGAGACCATCCGGCGCATGGCCGAGGGCGAATCGGTCAGTTCACTTTACGTCGATTGATTTCAGACGCTCTGGCCGCAGCAGTGTCGATCCGGAGCCCGGTTGGCCAGGGCCGGGTTTTGATCCGCACGTTGTGGAACCCGGAACTGTAAATTTGGACCGGTTTCTGATACTGTCGACCAGATGAATTCCCCAAGATTGTTTGCCTTCGCCGTTTCGGCCCTGGTTTTGTGGCTGCCGTCACATCTTTTGTTGGCGCAGGCTGAGGAAGCGTCGGGCGGATTGCAACAACTGGACCTGGTTTTCGATGTGAAGCCGGGTTTTCGTGTCCGCGCCGTCAACCCCTACGGCAACGTGCGTATCCGCGAAGTCCCCGTGGCCGCACGGGCCGAACTCCGAGTCACCGTCCAGACCCGCGACGGTCGCGATGTCGCAGCTCGTATCGTCGAGGACCGCAGTGACAACAGCCTGTCGCTCTCGATTGCAGGCGGCACGGCACGGCTGGATACGAACGAGGATTTTCTGCGCGCCGATTTCGTTCTGGCGCTTCCCGACACGGTCGAACTGGACGTGGAACTCGGGCGCGGCGACTTCACGATGCACTCGGCAACATATCCGCTGCGGCTTCGGGCACAGGCGGGCAACGTGAACCTGCGCACCTCCGGGCGCGTGGACGTCGAAGTGCTCGATGGTCACGTGATCTATAACCCCGGTTCCGAAGGAAGGCTGCAGGGCGGTAGAATCCAGACCAGCGCAGCGCCCGTCGATGCTTTGCTGCGCGGGCGTGAATTGATCGATTTCAGCGTAATCTCCGGCGCTGCGGTGACCACCGACTCGCTGCAATTGCTGCAGCGACGCGGTCAGGACGGGCGAAAGACGACTTTCCTGGGTAGCGACAGCGACGCATTGCTTGAAATCCAGACCGATGCCGCACCAGTGAGGCTGGTTGTGCACGGTATTCGCTGATCGGAAATTTTCGGGGACAGGGACGACCGGATGTCATCAAGCCGGAGCGTTCATCGATTCAAAACAGGTTCAATCATGGGAGAAGATTTCGTGCGAGATTCGATATTGAAGCCAGTTTCACTGGCGGTCGCAATGATGGGTGCCGCGAGTGCCGTCGGGCAAGAGCAGGTTACCCTGCGCGGCGCAGAACTGTTCGACCAGGGCGTGACGCCGGCCTACATCTCGGTCGACATGTCCCGGCTGCCGGAGCGTCGGACCTGGAAGCCCGGCGATCCGATCAAGGAAATTCCTCAGCGCAAGGGCGTGCCGCGTGACTACGTCGAGCCGTTTACCGATCCCCAGCCGACCGGTCCCAACGCACTTCGCGAGCTCAACCAGCGCATGCCGACGCTCAGTGGCGGCCCGGCGTTCGATGTGCCGTTGATCAACCAGGACGGCAATGGTTTCACCGGCGTCAACCCGCCCGACACGGTCGGAGACGTCGGTAACGACTATTTCATCCAGATGATAAACGGTGGCGGCGCCGTCGGCGGCACCCAGGTCCTGATTCTCGACAAGTCCGACGGTTTTGAAGTGGCGAATTTCGCCCTGGGCACGCTGGCTACCGGCTCGGGCACCGGCTGCACCAATGGCAGCGGAGACCCGATCGTGATGTTCGACGAGACCGTCGATAACGGCCCCGGCCAGCCGACGGGGCGCTGGTTTCTCACAGAATTCACCGGTCAGTCGTTTTGCGTCTACATCAGCGAGACTTCGGATCCGACGGCCGGCAACTGGTTCCTCTACGAATTTGTCTCCAATTCCGGCGGCTTGCCGGACTACCCGAAGTGGGCGATATGGCCGGACGCGTACTACATCGGTGCCAACGAGAACGGCTCGATTCCGGGCAATGGGCGCACGGTCTACGCGTTTGACCGCGAAAACATGCTGCTGGGCCAGACCACGCGACCGGCGCAGGTATTCGAGGCGCCGTTGCTGTCCGGGTTCGGATTTCAGATGCTGCAGCCGGTCGACTGGGACGGGCGGATAGCGCCGCCTCTGGGTGCGCCGGGCCTGTTCGTGCGTCACCGCGACGATGAAGTCCACAATGGAGGTACGTCCGACCCTGTCGACGATTTCTTCGAAATCTGGGAGTTCAGCGTCGATTGGGACAATGCCGGAAACAGCACCTTCTCCGGTCCGACCGATATCGCCGTTTCGGACTTCGAATCGGAATTGTGTGGACTGACGGCTTTCGCCTGTGTCCCTCAGCCCGGTTCCACAACGCAGCTGGACCCGCTGCGCGAACCTGTGATGTGGCGCGCCCAGTATCGAAATTTCGGCAGTCACGGGGCGATTGTCGGGAGCTGGGTCAGCGACGTCGTGGGCGGCGCCGCTGATGTGCACGGTGTTCAGTGGGTCGAGTTGCGCGACACCGGCGCCGGCTGGATGCGGTACCAACAAGGCGTGGTCTCTCCGGACAATGTCAATCGCTGGATGTCGTCCATCGCGATGGACGGCACCGGCAACATTGCCATGGGCTACAATGTTTCCGACGACGCGACCGTGTTCCCCGGGTTGCGTTATATCGGACGCATCGTGTCCGACGTACTCGATACGATGCCGCGCGGCGAGGTCACGCTGGTCGACGGATCGGCCGCCAATGCCAGCAATCGCTACGGCGACTACTCGAGCATTGCCGTGGACCCGGTCGACGAGTGCACGTTCTGGTTTACCGGCGAATACAATACCGCCGCCCAGTGGAGCACCCGGATCGGTGCATTCCGCTTCGTCGCCTGCGGCGAGCCCGGATTCGCCCTCACTTCGCCCAACGCGGTGGGCGGCGTTTGCACCATCGGCGGCGCCCAGGACTTTGTTTCCGACATCGATGTACTGTCCATCGCCGATTTCGTCGGTCCGGTCACGCTCGGATTCGAACCGGCGCTACCGGGCGGCTTTTCCGGTGGCTTCAGCCCGAATCCGGTCACTCCGGGGAATTCGTCGGTTTCGACGGTCACGATCGACCAGAGCGTGGCCGCTGGCGTTTATGACCTGACGGTACTGGGTTCGGCGGCCGGGGCGGACGACCGAACGGTCGGACTGCAGGTCTCGGTTTCCGATCAATTGCCCGCGACCGTAACGCTCGACAGCCCGGTCAACGGTGCCGGCAACGTCGCTTTCCAGCCGCTGCTCGAGTGGCAGGCTGCCGCCGCTGCCGAATCCTATCTTGTGGAAGTCGCGACCGACCAGGCCTTCAACACTGTCGTATTCGACGCTATCGTCTCGGGCACCGAGGCCCAGGTCGACGTGCAGCTCGATTCCAGCACGACTTACTACTGGCGCGTGACCCCGGCCAACCAATGCGGCAACGGCGGGGCCAGCGCCACTTCGACTTTCACCACCCAGCCGGAGCCGGGCGATTGTCCGATCGGCGCTGCGGTGCTGCCGGTGTTCGAGGACGATATGGAAAATGGCGTCAATGGCTGGACCCTCGGCGCCGGAAGTACCCAGAACACGTGGCAGCAGACCACAACCAATCCCTTCAGTGGGACCACGGCCTGGAATGCGGAAAACGTGGCTTCGATCAGCGACCAGCGTCTGATCTCGCCAGCCATTCAGTTACCCGGCAGCTCGGTACTCCCTCTTTCCCTTCGGTTCCAGAACTTCCAGGAAATCGAGGATGATGCTGGTGCTGCCTGCTGGGATGCTGGCGTGATCGAAATCTCTACCGACGGCGGCGGCACCTGGACTCAGCTGCAAAGCGAGGTCCTGTTCCGTGATTTCGATGGAATCGTCAATACCTTTGGCGGCGGCGCGAATCCGCTTGCCGGTTTGCCGGCCTGGTGTGGCGATCCGCGGGCATACGAAGACTACACCATTGATCTATCGGCGTTCGCCGGACAAGAAGTGCAGTTCCGCTTCCGCCTCGGCACCGACGGAAGCGTGGGCGGTCGTGAAGGCTGGACCCTCGATGACGTTCGCGTTGAAGCCTGCGGCTCTGAGCTGTTGTTTGCCAATGGCTTTGAAACGCCGCCGGCGCCGTAAGGACGACCGAGCAGATGCTGCCGGACCGTTCCGGGGCCATCGCGAACCAGAGAAAAAGGCCCGGCAACGCCGGGCTTTTTTTCATGTCTGGGTAGAGCGCATTCAGTCATATCCAATCCAGACTGCGACCACCATCGCCAGCGCGGCCATGGCCAGCAGTTTCAGGAGCAACGGCGCGATGAACCGGAACCAGCTTGCGTAGGGAATGCCGGCCAGGCCGAGAATGCCCATCAGCACCGGGTTGGTCGGGACGATCATGTTCATGAAACCATCGCCGAACTGGTAGGCCAGCACCGAAACCTGCCGCTCGACGCCGACCAGGTCGCCGATCGGCGCCATCAGCGGCATGGTCAGGTAGGCCTGGCCCGAGCCGGACGATACGAAGATGTTCATGACCGATTGGATGCCCAGCATGCCCACGGCCGACAATTCGGCCGGCAGGCCCACCAGCGGGCTGGCCATGGCGTTGACGATGGTGTGCAGTACCTGGCCGTCTTCAAGCAAGAGTGCAATCGCCCGGGCGAAACCGATCAGCACCGCCGTGCCGGCCAGTTCGGCCGCGCCGTTGCTGAACGTGACCGCCAGCCGGTCGATGCCCATTCGCGCGATCAGCCCGACGATGATGGACAAGGCAATGAACATCGCGCCCAGTTCGACCAGGTACCAGTGATGCGCGGTAATGCCGTAGACCAGCAGCGCCAGCGCGCCGAAGGTGGCCGCCAGCACCGCGACGCGGCGTCCGGTCATTTTCAGCTGCTCGCCCTGTGGCGGCGGCTGAGCTTCGTCGATACCGTGCACCAGGCTTTTCGACGGGTCGCGCTGAACCTGGCGGGCGTAGGACCACACGTGATGTACGCCGATGGCCAGAAAGGGCACGAACAGCGCCAGGCGGTACTGCCAGCCGGACGCAGGCTGAAGCTCGGCCACATCCTGGGCGATCAGCAGTGTGAACGGGTTCATGATGGTCGCGCCGTATCCGACGCCGTAGCCCACCACCATGATGCCGATGGCCGCGACCGTGTCCATGCGCATGGCCACGCAGACCGCGATCAGGATGCCGGCGAACGGAATGTATTCCTCGGCCATCCCCAGCGTGGCCGAAGCGGCTGCGAACAGAAACACGCCGAAAAAGATCAGCAGGCCTGAATTATGGCTGTAACGATTGATCACGCTGCCGAGGAAGGCGTCTATGGCGCCGGTTTCCCTGATTACGCGCAGTGCACCGCCGATGATGAGTACGAAGAAGATGATGCCCTGTGCATCGGCCATTGCACGCGGGACCGCCGTGAACAGCGACCACGGCGACAGCGTTTCCGCCTCTTCCAGCGTGTCGTACGTCCCGGGCAGCACCACTTCCCGACCGGATTCATTGATGACGGTTTCGAATTCGCCGGCCGGAAGAATCCAGGTCAGCACCAGCGCGACGACCATCATGATGAACATCAGGGCCAGCGTGTGGGGTATGCGGAACGGAGGGGTCTTCGGACCAGCTTGGGGTTCGGTCATTTCGCTTCCGGGCCTGTCGCGCAGGCGTTGTTGTTTTGGTGCCGGTATTGTAGGCAGGGCGGCCGGTGATTGCGAACTCTCGATGTTCGATTCATGTGACCGAGGCCCATGTCATCCAAAGCGCCGATGCAGCCCGGATTTCAGGCGGGGGCAGTATTCGCGAGTGATTTCGGCGGGTGATGGGCCGGGTTGTGGTACGGATGGCTAGCTGGCCGGCCGGTGGCTATACCAACCGCGAGGTTGCCGGCAGCATCCTTCTGGCCGCGCAGCCATTTTTTAATGATAAACATTACTTTTTTAATGTACAGCAACCAAAAAATGCCATACAATCCCGTCCGGATCATTCCTTTACCGGAGGCTGAATGAAAGTCTGGATTGCGGGTATTTTGCTGTGCGCCACTGGCTGGACGACGGTCGTGGCCGAAGAGCCGCCGACGGCGGCGGATCATTGGCATGTTTCACTCGATCTCCCGTCACTTCGAATGAGCGATATCCGGACCCGGATGATCGTGCGAGAACGTCGCAACGAGCGATTCAATGCCCATTCGCGCCCGGGCGCACTGCGCAATTTCCAGGGTTTCTGGCGAAGTCTCGTCGGAAGACTTTTCAAACCCGAGCTACGCAGGGGTGCCTGGCTGCACCTGGTGGATGGCCGGCTGAATCCGGATTGGAGTTTGAGCGCTACCGCGCGAAGCGTGATGCTGCGCAGTCCTCTCGAACTGCGCTGCCCGGCGGCGTCGACCGAATGGACCTGCAGCCTGGAAAATGACGGCAGGCAGATGGGCACTGCTCGCATTCGGCCGGTCAGCCATTTGGGCCTGCCGATGGACGACTATGGCGCTCTGCTCGATCGCGTTGAAGCCATGGCCGAAGAGCAGATCTATCGCCGCGATGCGCTTGAAAATGCTGGCTGGCGGAACTTTATCAGCACACTGCGCGAAGATCTTCCGATAATCCATGATGACCTGGACATGCTCGTGGCCTGGTTTGGTGCCGCCGGCCTCTTGCCGGTATCTCATATCATGCTGCAACGCGGTGGACCGCCAATCGAGGAAATGTTCGCCCAGTCCAACGGGTCGGGGCGCGAGCTCTTGAGTCTGGAATGGGAAGAATCCGTGGCGGTGATCCGCGTGCCCTCATTTGCCGTTTCCGTCGATGTATTTGCCGAGCAGCTGGCCGACACGTTCGCGCAGATTCAGCAAGCCAGCGCGCTGGTGCTCGACCTGCGCGGCAACACCGGCGGCAATCTTTCGTCGATGCTGGTTGCAGCACACTTGATGGGCGATCAGGCCGGCGCCGGTTATTTCGTTTCCCGGTCCTGGTGGCGCATGTATTCCGATGAGCCGACACCCGAACGGGCCGCGGCACGTCTGCCGGTACTCGATGAACCGGATCTGAAGCGTTTTTTCGAACACCTCTATCATGATGGCGGCCTCCGCGGTCAGGTACAGCCGCGCTCGCCACGCTACGAGGGGCCGGTCTGGGTCCTGATCGACGGCAATACAGGCAGCGCCAGTGAGCCCCTGGTCTGGCATTTGCAGCATAAGGGTGCGACGCTGGTCGGCGAGCCGACCGCCGGGGCAATGCTCAGCTCCAGCCGCTTCGATGTCGGCAACGGATGGTGGCTGATTCTGCCGGTTGCCGATTACTACACCGCCGACGGCAATCGTCTGGAAGGCCGCGGCGTTCGACCCGACCATCCGAGCGCATCGGACGAAGCGCTGGAAACAGCCCTTGGGCTGATCCGAGGCACACTCTCAGATACGCAAGTCGGAACGCCGCAATGACCCCTGCATTCCATCCAGAAGGGCGTCTGCGGCGGATCGCCCGGGTCAGTGCCATCACGCGCGTGCTGCTGGCCCTGGGTGCGTTGCTGGCAGTGACAAGCTGGACCGCCCCGATGCTGGTCGAGGCGCGCGTGCTCGAGTTCACCATCGGTCCGTTGCGGATCACCTGGGACATCTGGTCGAAGTGGCCGTCGCTGCACGCGGCGCTGGCAGAGATCGGCTGGTCGCCTTCTGCATTTCTGGTCATGCCAAGAGTGCTGGTCTTTCTGGCCGTGGCAATCCAGGTCGTGCAGATGTTCGGCCTTTACCAGCAAGGCCTGATCTTTACCTTTCGGCACGTGCTGTATCTGCACAGGATCGGACTGCTGTTGATTCTCTGGGGCGTAATTCTGCTTGGATTCCCGGCGCTGATCCGGGTGCTGGCCGGTTGGTTTGCCGAGGGCTACCAGGGCTACTGGTTCAGCGCCGACTGGGACGCGCTTTTCTACTTCGTCGCCGGTCTTGGTGTCACGGTCATGGCCTGGGTGATGCAGGAAGGCCTCAAGCTGCGGCACGAGCAGGAACTGACGGTCTGACCATGGCCATTCGAGTCGATCTGGATGTGATGCTTGCAAGGCGCAAGATGAAGCTCAACGACCTGGCCGAAGCGGTTGGGATAACGCCGCAAAACCTGTCGATACTCAAGACCGGCAAGGCCCGCGCAATCCGGTTCTCGACACTCGACGCTATTTGCCGAGTGCTGGAATGCACGCCTGGTGACATCCTGGTTCATGTTCCCGACGGTTGCGCGGGCCTGCCGTATCAATAGACAGTCTTCGTCCGCGGCGTGACGAAGCATGCTGCACACTCGAGGCAGTGACGGCGAGAGCAGCTCTCAACGGGAAAGATCCCGCGTTGTGCTTGCTTGTTTCGAAAAGAACGCAAACAAGCTATAATTGCGGGATTTACCTGCCGGAGGCCCGCGCCATGCGACTGATCGAGGAAGCCCTTACGTTCGACGATGTTTCGCTGGTTCCCGCGCATTCCGATTTCCTGCCGGGTGATGTAGACCTGACCACGCGTGTGACGCGCGATCTGGCAATCAACATTCCGTTGATGTCTTCGGCGATGGATACGGTGACCGAAGCGCGCCTTGCCATTGCCATGGCCCAGGCCGGCGGCGTTGGCGTGATGCACAAGAACATGTCCATCGATGAGCAGGCCCACCAGGTGCGGGTGGTCAAGAAGTACGAGGCCGGTGTCATCAAGGACCCGATTACGGTCGGCCCCCAGACCACCATCCGGGAAGTGCTGGAGATTACCCGTCGACACAATATTTCCGGCGTGCCGGTGGTCGACGGTGAAGAACTGGTCGGCCTCGTGACCAGTCGCGACATGCGCTTCGAGAAGAAGCTCGACGACCCGGTACGCAACATCATGACCCGCAAGGACAAGCTGGTCACGGTGCAGGAGGGTGCCAGCCAGGACGAGGTGCTGGAACTGCTGCACCGCCACAGGATCGAGAAAGTTCTGGTGGTCAGCGAGAAATTCCAGCTGCGCGGCCTGGTGACGGTCAAGGACATCCAGAAATCGCGCGACTTTCCCAATGCGGCCAAGGATTCTTCCGAGCAGCTGCTGGTCGCGGCCGCGGTTGGCACGGGCGGCGACACCGAGGGCAGAATTTCCGCCCTGGTCGAAGCCGGCGTCGACATCATCGTCGTCGATACCGCCCACGGGCATTCGCAGGGCGTTCTGGATCGTGTTTCCTGGTGCAAGAAAAATTATCCGCAC
>Ga0209925_1000077_pt1 | contig 47241 bp, 45 predicted proteins | sample SalPonR2_A_D1_MG_FD_185702 | JGI IMG/M metagenome (GOLD analysis project Ga0209925, IMG submission 185702) | Salt pond soil microbial communities from South San Francisco under conditions of wetland restoration - Salt Pond MetaG R2_A_D1_MG... ... | reverse complement strand
TTCAGGAGTATCCTCGAGTTCCTCATTTACCTTTACAATTTTGCCTGAAACCGGTGCATTAATAGGCGAAGCCGCCTTTACCGATTCAATATTGGTTACCTCTTCTCCCGCCTCAAACTCATCGTCAAGTTCCGGGATTTCCACAAATACGATATCACCAAGTTCTTCCTGTGCATGATCGGAAATACCTACGTAGGCGATATTCCCTTCAACACGTGCCCATTCATGGGATTTTTGAAATTTAAGATTTTCAGGACCTGCCATCTGTAATCCTCCTTATATTATCATTATCGTGTATCGTGACGGTCTTTTTCAAATATATTGCATGACCACAGTGGCGTCAAGTTATTTAGCTCTTTCAATTTCGGTAAATTTTTATTTATAAGTATATAATTTATGAAACACATTTTATTGAGGCTAAATTTTTAGTTTTACATTAATATATGAGGTTTTGAATGCTCCCTACTGTCTCTCTGTTCCTCGCTTTTGCAGAGCTTAGCCTTCAGAATACATCCACGAGAGAAAGGAACCGCTCATTGCCTCGACTCCAATTTTCCAACCCTTTCTGATAAAGACCCGGGGAACACGCTTTCCGATTAAACAGGTCACCTCATAGGTGATGGTACCCGCCAACTCCGCAAGCTCTTCACTGGTGATAAGATCATACCGGTCCTCCCACCTCTGACTTCCCATAAGGACCGCCTCATCCCCTACCGAAACATCCTCCGGTATATCGGTAAGGTCGACGGTAATAAGGTCCATCGATACACGCCCCACAACCGGGGCACGCCGGCCATGGACCAGCACCTCGGCGTTTCCCGAATAGTCCCGAACAAAGCCGTCGCCGTAGCCAATGGGAAGCACCCCTATTCGCGAGGGGCGGGTGGTAATAAATGTCCGTCCATAGCCTATGCTGGAGTGTACCGGGAAGCGGTCAACCTTAATAAAGGCACTTTTCAGGGTGAAGGCTTCCTTCAGATCCACCGAATGGTCTACCTCCCGGCTGGGAAACATGCCGAAGCTTGAAACTCCGGGCCGTATAAGTTGGAACCCCGCCTCCTGGGGAAAATCAAGTACCGCTCCGCTGTTGGCAACATGGCATATCTCCGGCTTCATTCCCGCCTCTTGTAAGAGGGCCAGTAAAGCAGAAAAGTGCTCAATCTGCTGATAACTGAAACTCTTATCATGCTCATCAGAACCGGGAAAGTGGGTAAATACCCCCTCTATCTTTAAAGAGGGCATCCTGTGCAGAACCTTAAAAAAGTCAAAGGCCCCTTCAAGCTGCATACCCATTCTGCCCATACCGGTATCTATATTGACATGTACAGTAGCGGTGGTATGCATTTTTTCAGCGATTTTATTTAATTCTTCAGCATATTCAACGGTAGAAACGCTGAACTTTACATTCCGCTCCAGGGCCGGCGCAATTTCATCGTAAAAGAGGTCCTCCAACAGAAAAAGGGGGAGGTGTATCCCGTTGGAGCGCAGATACTCCACCTCTTCCAGGGCTGCCACTCCCCCGGCGAACACCCCCATTTCCTCAGCCAGCTTTGCTACAGCCACACTTCCATGGCCGTATGCATCGGCTTTCAGCAGGACAATATAGCCCTTTTCCCGTCCTGCCCTGTTCCAGAGGGTATGTATATTGTGTTCCACGGCATCCAAATCTATAACCGCGTGGGTTTTTCGTATCGGTATTCGCATTTGTTCGCCTTTTTTTGATAAGTGATGGTATCAATTTTAGACCGGTTCAAACCTTCTGTAAACTCCTGGAGTTTGACTTATAGGTAAAAGCTTCTTAGGTTTAAAACGAAAGGAGGGCTTATGCCTCATCAATGGGATATTGAAGAAGTAAAGGAAGTGTTTGGACACGAAAAGGTAAACGAACACCTAAGAAAGGGATGGGTCCTTTTGGCAACCCACGTGGTAGGTGAGATGGAAGCGGGAATACCGAATCCGCCGCTTATGTACGTACTGGGCAAACCCAGAAAGAAAGATAGTAAAGAAGAATAAGGGGCGGTACATAAGAAAGGCTTTTACGTGGGGTGCTTTCAAACTGAGAAGTGCCGGCACCTCACATTTCTTGCAGGACGGATTCAAGCTCTTTTTTATCTAAAATATGGATCTGATGTCCCTCCTGGTAAATAACCCCGTCAGTACAGAGATGGGAAAACTCCCGTGACAATGATGGACGGGTCACACCGAAAATTTCCGCCATTGTTTCCCTGTTTACCGACAAGAGGGGGCTATCGGTTCCCTGTTTGTCCGCCTGATCGAGCAGATAACTGGCAATTTTCTCTTTTATAGTTGAAAACTGAACAAGCCTCAATTTCTCCGCCAATATCGAAAGGCGCAGGCCGTTATCCTCCAGAAAATTGAGAAGAAACTGTGTGTTCTCCTGGAGCAGCTTGATAATCTGAGAGCGGGGCATGCTGCAAATTCGCACATCCGTTTCCGCGGTGAGAGTTACGGGCAGCAGATTTTCCGGGGCAAAGAGTATTGAAGATGCAACGACCTCATGGGTTTTGAGGGTCTCTACTTTTAACACCTTGCCGCTATAATCCTGAAATTCCGCCGCAAGCCGACCTTCAAGAATAATCCACAAATCGGTGTAGATGTCTCCCCGGAAGGCAACAAGGGCCCCTTCATGATACGCCGAAACAGTGCATCCCCCCGATGAAAAGAGGTGTTCAATATCATTCAGACTAATATTATTGAAAAGGTGACAGGATAGAAGCGCTTCAACATACTTTTTCTGCACAGAACCTCCATACACAGGTTCTCAGTGTAACATATGTTACAGATACCTGGAGCATACCGCATTATACTCGGGGCACACTATTTAAGACAAGGAGGAACAGTCTATGTTCTGTTTTCAATGTCAGGAGACCGCCGGTAATCGCGGCTGCACCGTGAAAGGGGTATGCGGAAAAGATGAGCCTACATCAAATCTGCAAGACCTCCTCATTCATACCCTAAAGGGAATAGGAATCCTTCAGATGAAGGGAAATCTGAGTGAGGCCGATGAGATAGAGGCCGGAAGATTTACAACTGAGGCCCTTTTCGCCACTATCACCAATGCCAACTTTGACGAGGACCGCATTAGCGCACTTATAGATACGGGCCTGCGCCTTCGGGATGCCCTAGCCCGAAAAGCCGGCCTTTCAACCGGGGGTTTGGGAGACGCCGCCGAATGGAGCGGTAATGATAAGAAGGGCTACCTTCAAAAGGCACCCTCGGTGGGTGTACTTGCTACAGAAAATGAAGATGTAAGGTCCCTTCGGGAACTTACTATTTACGGTCTGAAGGGTATTGCCGCCTATGCCGACCATGCGAAGATACTCGGTTTCGAAGATATAGAAATATACCGTTTCATTTTTAAAGCGCTGGCGGCTACTACCGAGAACAAGAGCGCAGAAGAGCTTACCGGTCTTGTTCTTGAAACAGGGGCTACCGCGGTTAGCACAATGAAGCTGCTTGATACCGCCAATACCGAAACCTACGGAAACCCGGAAATGACGGAGGTCAATATTGGGGTGCGAAACCGTCCCGGAATTCTTATATCCGGTCACGATTTAAAGGATATGGATGAGCTGCTGAAGCAAACCGAGGGAACCGGCATAGATGTATACACCCACAGTGAAATGCTGCCGGCCAACTACTACCCGGCTTTCAAGAAGTACGAACATTTTGTAGGCAACTATGGAAACGCCTGGTGGAAACAGAACAAGGAGTTTGAGGCCTTTCACGGACCGATTGTAATGACGACCAACTGTATCACCCCCGTAAAGGACTCCTACAAGGACCGCATTTTTACTACCAATGTTGCCGGTTACCCCGGGGTTCAGCACCTGCCCGACCGACATGAGGGTGGCAGCAAGGATTTTAGCGGGGTAATTGAATTGGCGAAAAAATGTGACCCCCCTACAGAGCTGGAGAGCGGCAAAATAGTAGGAGGGTTCGCCCACGCCCAGGTTATGCAGCTTGCCGACAAAGTTGTTGATGCGGTAAAAAGCGGGGCCATTAAGCGCTTTGTTGTAATGGCCGGCTGTGACGGGCGGCACAACAGCCGCAGTTACTTTACCGATGTTGCCCAGGAACTGCCTAAGGATGCGGTTATTCTCACCGCCGGCTGTGCCAAGTACCGCTACAACAAGCTGGACCTTGGCGATATAGGCGGCATACCGAGGGTACTGGATGCCGGTCAATGTAACGACAGCTACTCTCTGGCGGTAATCGCCCTGAAACTGAAAGAGGTCTTTGAGCTTGAGAATGTAAATGATCTGCCGATTTCCTTCGATATTGCCTGGTACGAACAGAAGGCTGTGGCGGTATTACTGGCCCTTCTTTCCCTCGGCTTTAAGGGGATCCGCCTCGGTCCGACTATCCCCGCCTTTCTCTCAGCCAATGTGGTTAAGGTGCTGGTGGAAAACTTCGATATCAAGCCTATCGGCGATGTGAAGGAAGATGTAGAAGCAATTATGGCGGGCGCCTAAACCCGGCGGTGCCCTGCCCTGCAGTCGAACAGGTATGTAGGCGGCCCCGCAGCGGGCCCCTTGGGGGGCCTGCTCTGGGATCAGAGAAAGCCCTGCAGCGGGCCCCTCGCCTCTCGGCCTTCGGCCTTCGGTGGGCCTCTCGGGGGCCTGCCGGCCCCCATTGGTCCGGTTTTTTTAATCTACAACAATATCCTGAAACTCAGGGTGTTTTTGTACGAATTTCACCACATACGAGCACGTGGGAAGGACCTCCAGGTTTTGTGTGCGGGCCCATTCCAAGGCGGTCCGTACCACCTTTCCCGCCAGCCCGCCGCCTCTTAGTTCCGGCGGCACATAGGTGTGTGAATATACTACCCTTGAGGGATCTTTGTAGTAATAGCTCATATGGGCCTCAGAGCCCTTTACTTCAATATAAAACTTATGCTCTTCGGTATCATGTTGAACTTCATTCATTATTGATGCCCCTTTATTTTTCCCTTCAGGTTATAGGTGCCCGGCAGTCTTCTTTAAGGCGGATTCCTTAAGCACGGCTTTGTGCGGGACCGAAAGCTCTACACGGGTGCCGGCGCCCCCTTTTACTTCCAGCTCCCCATCTATCTGCCGTAACAGACTATTTATAAGAGAGTACCCTAGGCCTTCCTTCTCTTCTTCGCCGGGGGAAAGCTCCTCTTTTGTGTAGCCCTTTCCGTTGTCCTCCACTATAATGATGGTCTGCGCATCCTCAGCCCTTAATTCAACGGTAATTTTCGCGTTTTCAGGCGGATCCTCGGAAAAGGCATGCTTGATACAGTTGAGCAAAAGCTCGTTGAGTATAATTCCGATGGGAAGGGCCTTTTCCACTGTAAAAGCACGATCATGCAAATCCATTTCGATTTTAATTTTATAGAGTTTTTCCGAATACTCGGTATAGAGACTATTTACAATTTCACGAATATAATTGGAGAGTGGAATCTTACTATACAACTCGAGGCGGTACACTTTTTCGTGAAAAACGGCAATCGAACGCACTCGCATATACAGTTGCCGGAGAATATCCTGGCTCAATGCATCCAGCTCTTTATTGCTTCGCTGTAAGTTCATCAGGCTCATGACCAGCTGCAGATTGTTCTTGACCCTATGGTGGAGTTCCCGCATCAGCTCGTCCTTCTCCTGCACCGAGTTCGCCAGGTCTTCCTCCACCTTGTCCCTTACATGGAACTCCCGCACAGTCAGCACGTATAGCAGAGCGGCCGTAGCTACTACATATATCCATCCCTTGTAGGTTTGCAGCATTTGGTAGTCTTGAATATCAGCTGCAAGCCCCAGCAGGATTTTATCGGAGAAAAAAATCCATATCCCACCGAAGATCAGATACACTAGTACTATACGCAGTGAGGAGGTTCGTTTTCCCCGCCGTTTTGCCTTCCACATACTAACCCTTTAAAGTTATACTCGTATCGATACTAGTATAAATGTAATACAATTTCAGGAGATATCAATGGGTACAATCGGATGGAAGGATTTTTTACAGGTAGAGCTTAGGGCGGGAACAGTAACGGAGGTGCGTGATTTTCCCGAAGCCCGACGTCCAGCCTACCAGTTGGAAATAGATTTCGGTCCGGAGATAGGCACAAAAAAATCAAGCGCCCAAATCACAGACCTCTATACCAAGGAGGAGCTTCTGGGAAAACAGGTAATCGCCGTTGTGAATTTTCCTCCAAAACAAATCGGCACTTTTATGTCAGAATGTCTTGTTACCGGGTTTTACCGTGACGACGGAGCGGTTGTTCTTTCCGTCCCGGAAAAACAGATACCAAACGGAACAAAACTTCTCTGAGTCTTCTTTTATAGGGGAAATCAAATTTCTCTTTCCTATCTCTTTACTTATGCTTTTAAAAAGGTAATGATTAAAGTGTAATTAAAGGTAAGGATAAGGGGGTCGTATGTTCAAGAAAATGAAGATCGGCAGTAAAATAATTACTATATTTGTTATTTTAATTGTTTCAGTTGCTGCAGGAATTGGAATTACAGCTTTTTTCCAAGCAAGTACAGCAGTAGAAAATCAGGTACAAGAGAATATTACCGATAAGGCAAATGAGGCGGCGGTACTGGTACGAACACAGCTGGACAATTATATAACGCTTGGAGAGGAACTTGCCACAAATCTGAGTGTGGAGAATATGGAATTAGACCAACAACTCAACACCATTGATGAGATGGAAGCCCGCCACGACTTTTTAGGAATGGGTATTATTTATCCGGACGGCACTGCCTACTACCCGGACGGGACCACAGCCTCGCTTGGCGATAGAGATTACTTTCAAAAAGCAATGGGGGGCACAACAACCTTTTCCAATGTACTTATCTCGCGGGTAACGAATTCAGGGGTTATGATCCTTGCCGTCCCAATTCGTGAAAACAACGGCATTACCTCTTCGGTATTACTTATACGGCTGGATGCAACGTGGCTTAGCGATATTACCGATAGAATCGGGTATGGTGAACAAGGGTACGCCTACATGATAGACGGCTCCGGGGTTCTTATTGCCCACGAAAATAGAGACTATGTGTTGGAACAGCGAAATTTCATTGAAGAGTCTAAAACTAACCCTGATTTTGTACGGCTTGCAGAGATGCTGCGTAGAATGACCGAAGGGGAAGCAGGCTTTGATGAGTACCCTTTTATGGGTTCAACTAGGTTTTTCGGTTATGCGCCTATCGAAGACTCAAATTGGTCAATTGCGGTAGGGGGATTTCGTGCTGAAATTTTCGCTCCGATCTATGAGATGCGCCTTACCATAATCATCATCGCTTCAATATTTGTATTAATCGGAATTGTTGTCCTCGTCTTTTTTACCCGCAGCATCACAAAACCTATACGTCAGGGAGTTGATTTTGCCGGTGAGGTTGCAGACGGGAACTTAAAGGCCACTATTGAGGTAAAGCATGCCGATGAAATTGGTGAGCTCGCCGAGGCTTTACGTAAAATGATTAAAAACCTCAAACAGATGGTTGGAGATGTCATGGCAGCTGGAGACCAGGTAAGCTCTGGTAGTCAGCAGATGAGTTCTACAGCGGAACAGCTTTCACAGGGCTCAACTGAACAGGCTTCCTCTATAGAAGAAATATCCTCCTCTATGGAACAGATGAGTTCAAATATCGGTCAAAATGCCGACAATGCCAGCGAAACAGAAAAAATCGCCCTTCAATCGGCCCAGGATGCAGAACAGAGTGGTCAAGCGGTAATGGAAGCGGTCGATGCGATGAATAAGATTGCCGAGAGAATCACTATCATTGAGGAAATCGCCCGGCAGACCAATATGCTGTCGTTGAACGCCTCAATTGAGGCGGCCCGGGCCGGGGAACACGGTAAGGGATTTGCAGTGGTAGCCTCGGAGGTCGGAAAACTTGCCGCCCGCAGTAAGGATGCCGCCGGAGAAATCAGCGAACTCTCCTCCTCCACCGTTGGAGTAGCAGAAAAAGCCAGAAATATGCTTGAAGAGCTAGTCCCCAATATCCAAAAAACCGCCGACTTGGTACAGGAAATCAGCGCTGCCAGCCGTGAACAGAGTAACGGCGCCGAACAAATCAATACCGCCATCAGTCAACTGGACCAGGTTATTCAGCAGAATGCCTCCGCTTCGGAAGAGATGGCTTCGGTAGCCCAGGAGCTTAACGGTCAGGCAGATGAGTTGCAACAGACAATAAGCTTTTTCTCTATAGATGAACAGGACCGCACTAAGCAAAAGAACCAAAAACGGTTTCAAATAGAATCTAAGATCGACAAAGGAAAGGGTATAAAAGCCGGCGAGGGCAGAAAAAAAGCCAACGCCAATGAGGAAGAGACGGGAATAACTCCGGCACAATCGGACAGAGGCGAAGATCAAGCAACCCAGGAGAGACTGGATTCAGAAGATTTTGAACGCTTCTAAGAAATTCCGGAGGATGTATGCGCATTTTAGTAGTTGACGACAGTCTTTCATCACGCCGTCTCATCAGCGATATTCTTTCACCGCTTCAAGCAGAAATAAGTGAAGCGGAGAACGGCAAAGCTGCCTTGGAAACAGTTCAAAAAACCCACTTTGATGTGGTTATAACCGATATTGATATGCCCGAGATGGACGGCGTAGAGCTTTGCAAACGGATAAAAGAAAACCCCGACTATCGAGACATCCCGATAATCATGGTAAGCAAGTTCGATTCGGACAAGGCCGTCAACCGCGGTTTTGAGGCCGGCGCCTCCGATTATGTGCCCAAACATCAGGTCCGCACCGAACTGCTTGACCAGGTTAAAAAGATCCTCTCGGAATCATCCTTCTACCATAATCAGAGAATTCTTGTGGTCGACGATTCATATACTACCTTAAAACTGATTGCAAACAGGCTTTCCCGCTATGGATTTAAGGTTGAAACAGCGAGAAACGGAAAAGAGGCCTTTGAAACACTAGGAAAAAAAGAGATCAACCTTATATTGAGTGACGTCTTTATGCCGGTAATGGACGGGGTTGAGTTTCTACATTCTTTTAAGCAAACCGAATACCATAAGCACATTCCCGTAATTACTATGAGTACAAACAAAGACCGCCGGAGCATCCGGAAAATGCGGGCAATGGGAAGCGCCGCCTACTTGATTAAACCCTTTAATATTGATTCCTTGGTCGTGCTGATCGAAAAACTTCTCTCCGACCAATATTTGTTCCTTCTCAATGAAAAGGAACAGCTTGAGCAGGAGCAACAAACCCTCCTTGACAATATTACCAGTTTGATCACCGCCCTGGAGGCACGGGACAAATACACCAAGGGCCATTCAGAAAATGTAGCCCGTATTGCCGCAGGGATGCTTGAAATCGAGGGTGCCCCTAAAGCTGAAGTTGAAGAGCTTAAACGCGGAGCGCTGCTCCACGATATTGGAAAAATAGGTATACCCGACTCCATTCTCAATAAACCCGGGCGCTTGAATGATGAGGAGTACAACGAGATTAAACGTCATCCGGAAATCGGATATCGAATTTTACTTCCTATATCAAGGCTGGAGGGTGCCCACTCGATTGTTCACTATCATCATGAACGGTTTGACGGAAAGGGCTACCCCGCCGGTCTTGCCGGGAAGAATATACCGAAATGGGCTCGGATTGCTGCGGTGGCTGATACCTATGATGCCCTGAGTAACGAACGTCCCTATAAAAGGGCCTTTACCCCCGAGGAAGCGTGCAAAGTGATAGATGAAGTAACCGGCACTCAATTATGTCCTGAAAGTGTAGAACTCTTTTTTAGATATATGGAAAAAGAAGGGATTGCCCAAAAGGAGACTCTCTATGAACGAAAATGATATAAATAGGACCAACCAATACCTCACCTTCAGCTTGAGCGATGAACTGTACGCATTGGAAGTGTCGAAGGTGCAAGAGGTGCTTGAATACCAGACCATCACCAGGGTCCCAAAAACTCCTGAATATATGCGTGGTGTAATTAATGTGCGAGGAGGTATTGTCCCGGTAGTTGATTTACGCCTTAAGTTCAACCTCCCTGCACAGGAACAGACTGTAGATACCTGCATCATTGTCCTGGAAATTGCCCTGAACAATGAAACCATCACTGTAGGTACAATTGCGGATAATGTACACGAGGTTATTGAAATACAACCTGAGGATATAGAGCCGACCCCAAAAATCGGGACCCGCTTAGATACCGATTTTATTGAAGGTATTGGTAAGCATGGCGATCGGTTCCTTGTTATTTTGAATATTGATAAAATTCTGACGGCGGAGGAAATTAATTCCATGGTTGACCGGGAGAATGAAGAAACTTAACGTTATGGCAAAAAAACTTAGCATAAACTTACCCCTTTGGATCATCATTTTCACCCTTCTCATGTGGGCATCCTCGTGGATACCCTCTCTTTTTATTCGGACCCTTTCTACAGGAGTATGTGCACTGGTGGTTTTGGGGCCGGCCCTCTATCAGCTCCGGCGCCCCTCCTCAGCTCCCAAATCAGAGTCCCCGGACTCTGAACCTTTACGTGGAGCAGTCCCCGAAGCGACGGTCGAAGAGGCACCCCCCCCTACTCCGCCCTCCCCGGACTCAGAAGAACCCGCTAAAACAGATAAACTCCAGGAAGAGGCACATACACATATAAGCGAAGCATTGGCGGGGATGGCGAAGGTTATTCCTATCCTAAACGAGCAGCTTAAAGCGGTAATCGACTATACCGAGGATTCCGCCATGAAGCTCTCCCAAAGCTTTATTAGTATCAACCGTAAAGCAAAAGACCAGGTGGAAAATGTACGGAGCATTTTCGGCTCCCTTTCGGATGATGAGAACAGCACTGAAACAGAAGGAGTTTTAGTCAATATTAGGGCCAACCTGAACTCGCTCACAGAGGGTCTCGATGCTCTGCTTGTACAAATAAACAAAAACAGCGAGTCAATACACAATATAGTGAGGCAAACTAAATCAATTGAAGAGATAGTGGCGACTACAAATGAAATTACCGAAAACTCCCGAGTCCTCTCTATCAACGCTACCATAGAGGCCGCTCGGGCGGGGGAACACGGCCGCGGGTTTGCGGTGGTAGCCGGCGAGTTCAAGCAAATGACCGAGAGGTCCGAAGAGGCCACCAGGGAGATCGAAAATACTGTACAGATGATCTCCGAATTAATCACCTCAGTTCAGCAGGAACTTGAGGAGAGTAAAGAGATAAGTCAGAGATTAGGGGACCAGACAAAAACCCAGGGACGCGAATCGGTTGATAAAATCGACACAGTGATAGTTCAGGCACGTGAGGATTTGGACAAACTAAGCCGTCAGGCCCAGGACTTTGCCAAGGATATCAACTCCATTATTGTGTCGATACAGTTTCAGGATATTACCCGTCAGAGAATAGAACATGTAATCGAACCGCTCCAGGAGTTTTCTACGGATTTAGAAAAGATAGCCGGTTATATCGAACATATCGAACAGGCCGAAACCCTTCAGCAGTTGAACAGTTTTGATTCGGCGGTTGATCGACTCAAACATAAATACACGATGGAAGCGGAAAAAGAGCTTATGGAAAAAAGTCTGATTAACAAGGAGGAAGTATAATATGGCCCAAAAGATTCTTATCGTTGACGATTCAAACTCAATGCGCCAAATGATCCGTTTTACCCTCGAGGAAGAGGGATATGAGATTGAAGAGGCGGTGAACGGCAAACAGGGAACTGAAAAACTTGAATCCTTTCAACCGGAACTAATTATCACTGATATACATATGCCGGAAATGAATGGAATAGAGTTTATTACTCACACCCGTGGTCAATCAAAACATAAGTTCACTCCGATTATAGTTTTAACCACTGAATCGGAAAATCAGATGCAGGAAGAAGGTAAAAAAGCCGGAGCAACCGCCTGGCTGGTAAAACCCTTTTCACCAGATGTGCTCATCGAAACGGTAAAAAAAGTAGCCGGATGATCCTATGCTGTTAGTAAGGATACGTGTATGGATATTAGGATAGAGGAAAACGAGGAAACTACGCATATCAGCTTTTTAGGAAACGCAACTGTGGAAGGGGCGATGGAAATTCGTGATGCACTAATGGAGACCCTGCAGAAGTCTAACTCGATAGTTCTTGATGCGGCCGGTATCAAGAAGACTGACGTAAGCTTTCTTCAACTGCTTATATCAGCTGAAAAAACGGCACAAGAAAGTGATAAGAGCATTGAGATTGACCCCTCCTCATATTCGGAGGTTTTAATGAAAGCCGCCGTTCAAGGTGGATTTTGCCGGGAAGAGGAGTATGAAAGCTCCTCCTCCATGCATTCCATCCTCACTACCTACTATACCAAGGTTACCCGGGGGGCTGAAAATGGCTGATCAAGCGGAATATTATCGTGAAGAAGCCCGGGAATTACTCGAACTTATAGAGCAGAAGCTCATTGATCTGGAAGCCCAACCGGAGGACGAGGAACTTTTAAACGCAATTTTTCGTGCCTTTCATACTATCAAGGGCTCTGGAAGTATGTTCGGTTTTGAAAAGGTAGCGGAGTTTACCCACGAAATAGAAACTCTCTTTGACTATTTACGGGAAAAACGCATTTCCACCAACAAAGAGATAATAGATGTTGCCTTAGCGGCAAAAGACCATATTTTTGATCTTATTTTCTCTGAAGAGCCAATCGAAGATGAGGCAGGCGAAAAGATTCTGGAAAGGGTTCGCGGGTATCTTTCGCCGGTAGCAGAATCCTCCTCAGACACCACCAGTAAGTCAACATCAACATCTCCAAAAAGGTCCGACAAGACCCAGGACCCTGAAGCAGCCACTGAAGCAGCGTCAGAGAGCAAAAATGAGAGAACCTATCGAATCACCTTTTCACCACAGCGCGAGTTTTTTCTGCGCGGTGCAAAGGTACTTCCCCTGCTGCAGGAACTCGAGGAGCTAGGTACGCTGCTGGTTTTTGCCCATACCGACGAAGTACCCGCTATTGATTCCATCGATCCTGAAGTCTGTTATACCAAATGGACCATACTCCTTACCAGCACTAAAACTAGAAATGAAGTTCAGGATGTCTTTATCTTTGTAGAAGATTATTCTGAAGTTCACATAGATATAATTGATGACGCAGCCCAGCTGGATATAAGTTCGGAATACAAGCGTATCGGTGAAATACTCTATGAGCAGGGGTATGTGGACCAGGAGACTATCGAATCAATTATGCAGCAGAAGCAGCTCTTCGGTGAAGTAGCGGTAAAACAGGGGATATTATCCAAGGATGCCCTCGACTCCGCCCTCAGCGAACAGCAGTATGTACGAAAGGTACGACAGCGCCGACAGCAACAGCAAACCGGTACTACAATCAGAGTCAAAAGTGAAAAGCTCGACAGTTTAGTGGATTTGGTGGGAGAAATAGTAACCCTTCAGGCACGGCTTACCCAATATACCGAAAGCGCAAAGGACGGGGAGGAGGTGTCCGCAAGTGAATTGGAGAGCGTCAGTGAAAATATGGCCAGACTCACTGCGGAGCTGCGGGAAAATACTATGGATATCCGCATGGTACCTCTCGCGGAAACCTTTAACAGTTTTCACCGTCTGGTTCGTGATTTATCCTCCGAACTAAAAAAAGAAGTTCATATGGAAACCTCCGGCGCCGAAACCGAACTGGATAAAAACGTCATTGACGCCCTCAATGACCCGCTGGTCCATATCATACGCAACTCCATCGACCACGGTATTGAGACCCCGGAGGAACGTACTAAATCCGGTAAACCCCGTGAAGGCAGTGTAAGGATAAGTGCTGAAAACTCCGGGGCAAACGTACTCATTACAATAAAAGACGACGGCCGCGGATTAAGTTCCGAAAAAATACGGAGTAAAGCGATACAGAGGGGAGTTATCAGCGAAGACGCAAAGCTCAGTGAACGGGAACTGTTTTCACTTATCTTTTCCCCCGGCTTTTCTACCGCCGAAACCGCCACCAGCGTATCCGGCCGCGGCGTCGGAATGGATGTGGTGAAAAGAAATATTGAACAGTTGCGAGGTAAAATCAAGGTAGATTCGGAGAAAAACATCGGCACCACCATAACCCTCACCATACCCCTCACCCTTTCGATCATCGACGGGCTCTTGCTCTCCATCGGGAAAGAACGTTATGTGATTAACCTTTCGGCCATTGAAGAGTGTTTTGAACTAACCCCGGACCTGTTTCCGGAGGGGCAGGGAAATGAGTATCTGGCCGTACGCGGAGAGGTTATCCCCTATATTGATTTACGGGAGCTTTTTGGAGAACAATCTGAGCCTCCTAAAAACCGGGAGTTGACGGTGATAAGGGCCGGTGAAAGCAAGGTCGCCTTAATTGTCGATTCGATTATCGGCCAGCATCAAACCGTAATAAAACCCCTCAATGCCGCTTTGAACTCTATACAGGAAGTCTCCGGTTCAACCATCCTTGGTGATGGAACTATTGCCTTTATTCTGGATATCAATAAGCTTACCGAAAAGGCTTCCTCCGGAATATAGCGGGAACAAGGATAAAAGCAGCATGAAAAAAATAAGTGTAATGGTAGTTGACGACTCGGCCCTGGTACGTGAAACTCTCAGCAATATTTTGATAAGCGACCGGGGAATTGAAGTCTTTGCCACCGCCCAGGACCCGATTGTGGCGATGCGTAAAATGGAAAACAGCCGGCCGGATGTAATAATACTTGATATCGAAATGCCGAGGATGGACGGCCTCACCTTTCTCAGTAAAATCATGGGAGAGAACCCTGTCCCCATTATTATATGCTCCAGTAAATCCGAAAGCGGCTCTTCCAATGCCTTGAAGGCAATGGAGTACGGTGCTGTTGATATCATACAAAAGCCGAAAATTGGTACAAAACAGTTTTTTGAAGAATCGAAGGTAACTATTACCGATGCGGTAAAAGCCGCAGCCCAGGCGAAGCTGAAACCCCTTCGAAGACGCCCCGGCGGAGAGACCGGAGGCGGTGCCGGGACAAGCGGCGTCGATGAAGCGGGAGGCGGGGTTTCCTCAAGAGGGACCGGCAGCGGAGTGGCCGGCAGGCCCGCCAATATGGAAGAACGACTGACCAAACATACCGCCGATGTAATAATGCCGGCGGCAAGCGGTAATTACACAATAGAGACTACGGAAAAGGTGGTGGTTGTGGGGGCCTCTACCGGCGGGACAGAGGCGCTCAAGGTCTTTTTGGAAATGATGCCGATTAATGCACCTCCCATAGTGATAGTACAGCACATGCCCGAAAAATTTACCTCCGCCTTTGCTAAACGCCTTGACGGCTATTGCCGTATTCACATAAAAGAAGCGGAAAATAACGCCTCCGTACTCCGCGGACAAGCCTTAATAGCCCCAGGTAACAAACATACCCTCCTTAAACGCAGCGGCGCCCGCTACTACACCGAGGTAAAGGAGGGGCCCCTGGTATCGCGACACCGCCCTTCAGTCGATGTGCTTTTTCGCTCCGCCTCCCGGTATGGAGGTAAGAATGTAATCGCTGTACTGATGACCGGTATGGGTGATGACGGGGCTTCGGGGATGCTTGAGTTAAAAGAAGCCGGCGCTTATAATATTGCCCAGGACGAAAAATCCTGTGTGGTATTTGGTATGCCTAAAGAAGCCATAAAGCGGGGCGGAGTAGACTCGGTCGTTTCGCTCGCCCAAATTGCGGATAAGGTATTGGAAAAAGCTGCACATTAGAACTGCCGGGAGGTCACGAATTGAGCCCCTTTGAAATACTCATGCTTCTTTGTTTTGGATCGGCTTGGCCGGTTTCTATTTATAAATCAATTACCAGCCGTCGTACCGGTGGAAAGAGTGTTATCTTTCTTTTTATTATCGGCACCGGCTACATCGCCGGAACACTCCACAAGATCTTCTACTCCTTCGACCCGGTCATCGTCCTCTATATTCTGAACGCCCTGATGGTGAGCACCGATATACTTCTGTACTACCGAAACCGCGGATTAGAGAAGGCGAATGCAACCTGAGTTCGATGTAACAATTATTGGTGCCGGCGTGGTCGGCAGCGCGATTGCCCGGGAACTCTCACGCTATCAACTTCATGTTGCATTAATCGAAAAAGAGGGAGATGTTGCGGAGGGTATAAGCAAGGCGAACAGCGGTGTGATGCATGCCGGCTTTAATGTAAAGCCCGGGAGCCTTAAAGCCCGTTTCAATGTAGAGGGCTTGCGTATGTTTCCGCAGCTGTGCCGAGAAATTGGTATAGATTTCAGGCGCTGTACTAAGCTTGTCGTAGCAAAAGACGCTGGTGAACATCACTACCTGGAGAAATTGCTCGACCAGGGCCGGCGGAATAACTGCACTGGACTTTCTCTGGTTGATAAAGGGCGGATCGAATCCCTTGCACCGGGGATCAGCGGAGAGACTGCTCTTTTTTCACAATCCACCGGAATTATCAATCCCTATCAATTTACTATTGCATTGGCTGAAAATGCACTTCAGAATGGGGTTGAGGTTTTTCTCAACCACGGCGTAACCGAAATACACCCCTCAAAAGAGAGCTCCGGGGCTATTTTTACCGTTGTTACCGGAAAAAGAGAGTTCACTTCAAGGATGGTAATCAACTCCGCCGGCAACATGTCGGATAAACTCGCCCGTATGGCCGATCCAGAGTTTCCCTTTACTCTCTACCCCTGTCGTGGGGAGTATCACATCCTCGATAAACAGCATTCCGACCTGCTCAATTTGGCGGTGTATCCGGTCCCTCCCCGCGACGGAAGCGGTCTGGGGGTACATTTAACCCCAACCATGAACGGAAATATCCTAATTGGCCCGTCCACCGAGTATATTGACGGTCGGGAGGATGTTGCTACCACCGAGAGGACTATGCAGCAGCTTTTGAAAGAGGCCTTTGAGCTGTTGCCGGACCTCAAGGGTGCCCAGGTAATTCGCAGTTATGCGGGGATCCGACCAAAGCTTTTTCATCCCTCCTCCGGACGGTCCTTTGCCGATTTTTATATTGAAGATTCCTCCGCTGCCCCGGGGTGCATTAACTTGGTAGGTATTGAATCCCCGGGACTCACCTCCGCCCCCGCTATCGCGGCGTACCTTCGGGACCGTTTTGTTTCCGCCTATTTCGACCTCCACCGGGTAAAGGATTTTAAAGTGCGCCGGTCTTCTTTTGTGCGTAGGGATTTTCTCTCTCCGGCCCAACGCCGCCGGATGGCCGAGGAGGACCCGGATTTTGCAGAAATTATCTGCCGTTGCGAAGGGGTAAGCCGGGGGGAAGTACTGAGGGCCCTTCAAAATCCTTTAGGTGTTCAGACATTAAACGGGATCAAAAAGCGCACCCACTCAATGATGGGGCGCTGTCAGGGTGGGTTTTGCCTGGCACGAATAGCCGAACTCATGCACTCTGAATACGGTATTTCTCCTGACAATATATGCCAAAACGGCCCCGAAAGCCCCCTTTGTTCGGCCGGAAAATTGTAGCCCTGCCTCTCGTGACCAAAGCATGGGCGCAGAATGACCGCAGCATAACTATATTCATAACCGCAGTTTTATAAAAATCGGTGTAAAAATCTGAAAAAACCCCCTGTTTTAACCCAGATTCATATTTTCTCCGGTTTTCTCGCTTACATCCGCTTGACTTTTTTTTATACATTATTATAGTGGTTATCATTATGGATACAAGGGAACTTTATACAACAGCATCCCTGGCCCAGCTTTCTCTTACAGAGACTGAAGCTGAGAAGTTGAGTCGCGAGGTCTCGCGCATGCTTGATTATTTTGCCCGCATGCGTGAAATCGACGTAGACTCTCTCGAACCTACCACCCACACCTTTTCAAAGGTGAACCGATTACGTAAAGACGTAAAGGAGAACGGGGAGCGTTTGTCACACATGGCAGATTCTCTCCTTGATAATGCTCCTGAACTCGAAGATCGGTTCATCGTAATTCCCAACGTGCTGTAAGCACTTCAAGTTTTACCTACCGTTCTTCGTAACTCCTCACACACACATATACACATGATAGGTGTATCACTACCCAATTTAGGAGTAAACGAATGTTCAGGAGCACTGAAAAGTATTGGAAATCGGTTCTTGAGAGCCAGGAGAAAATTGAGAAGTATGCAGCCGATGTACGTCAAATCGACCGCCGCATCGGAGCATTTATAGAATTCGACCCGCATCGGGCATTACCCGCCCCTGCGGAGGGGAATCCCCTCAACGGCATTCCTGTTGCAGTAAAAGACAATATCGCGGTGGAAGGCTTTCGCCTCTCCTGCGGTTCAAAAATGTTGTCCGAGGTAGCCTCACCTTATACTGCTACAGCAGTTCAAAAACTCCAGGAGGCGGGTGTCTGGATTGTCGGAAAAACCAACCTTGATGAGTTTGGAATGGGCTCATCCACCGACAACTCCGCACTGCAGAGGACCCATAACCCGTGGGATACAAGCCGGGTGGCCGGGGGTTCCAGCGGAGGCTCAGCGGCGGCGGTGGCGGCGGGATTAGTACCTGCAGCCCTCGGAAGCGATACCGGGGGTTCAATTCGACAGCCCGCATCATTCTGCGGAATGTACGGCCTTAAACCGACCTACGGAAGTATCTCCCGATTCGGTCTGGTTGCCTATGCCTCTTCCCTCGAGGGGATCGGCATTATCTCCGATTCCCTATCTTTAACACGTTCACTTTTTGAAACAATGCGCGCCGAAGATCGCCACGATCAGACCTCCCTCCTTTTACAGGGAGAAAGCACACCCGTCAGGACTATCGGTGTTTTGTCTCACCCGGAGGGGCTTTCCCCCGCCGTTGATCGTGCCTATCGCCGCACAATTGATGAGCTTAAAAACCTCGGCTACACTATTAAAGAGGTAGAGTTGCCGACCCTCGATTATGTAATACCCGCCTATTACACAATTGCCTCAGCCGAGGCTTCGGCCAACCTCGCCCGCTATGCGGGGGTTCGTTACGGCCACCAGAACAGCCTCGCCGAGGATCCCCAGGAGCTGATGGAGACATCCCGCGACCAGGGCTTTGGGGCAGAGGTAAAGCTGAGAATTCTGCTGGGCACCTATGTGCTTCGCTCGGGCTTTCAGGAGCAGTATTACATACGGGCCCAAAAAATCCGCACCGCCCTGCGCCGTGATTTCGAGGAGGTTTTTCAGTCGGTGGATGCCCTGCTCTCCCCTACTTTTCCGGTACAGGCATTTCCCCACGACAGCAGCGACCTTGATCAGTTTCAACAAAAACTTGCCGACCGCTTTACCGCCACCGCAAACTTAGCGGGCATACCTGCACTGGCTTTCCCCGTAGGCTTTGAAGAGGGGCTGCCTGCGGGTATGCAGCTGATGGCCCCAATGCACGGAGAGGAGCGTTTGTTCGAAGTGTGTCAAAAGTATCAGGAGGTGTGTACCCCTATTCACCCGGACCGCGCAGCCTCGAGACCCCATGCGAAAGAAGAAAGGAGCACCCCATGAACAGCTTAGGCACGGAATACACAAAAGAATATACAACATTTATAGGTCTTGAAATTCATATCCAGCTCTTAACAGCTACCAAGGTGTTTTGCGATTGTGCAGTGGGCTTTGGTGATGAGCCAAACACCCATATCTGCCCGATATGTCTCGGTTACCCGGGAGTTTTGCCGGCCTTAAATGAATCGGCCCTGTTTCAAGCCTACCAAGTAGCGACCGCCCTAAAATGCGAACTTTCTCCGGCTACCGTCTTTGAACGGAAAAACTATTTTTATCCGGACATGCCGAAGAACTACCAGATATCCCAGTATCAACACCCCATCGGTATAAATGGAACGATTGAATTTCCCTATCGTAACGAGGTGAGGAGCATTAGAATACATGATGTACACCTTGAGGAAGATGCAGGCAAAATGATACATGCCGGAGACATTTCACTTATCGATTACAACCGTGCAGGGACACCGCTGCTTGAAATAGTAACGGAACCCGACCTGACGAGCGGTGATGAAACCGAGGCATTTATCCACTACTTTCGTCGATTTGTACGTTACCTCGAGGTATGCGATGGAAATATGGAGGAGGGTTCGCTGCGATGCGACGCCAACATTTCACTCAACGAACCGGGCCGCGGTTTAGGAACAAAGGTAGAGGTAAAAAACTTGAACTCCTCCCGGTTTGTCCGCCTGGCCCTAAACCATGAACGCGAACGACAGGCAAAACTGCTGGCGGAGGGCAGCTCTATTCAGCAGGAAACACGTCTGTGGAATGAAAACCGCGACATTACCGTAGTGATGCGACGAAAAGAGGAGTCCCACGATTATCGCTATTTCCCTGAACCGGACCTTCCTCCTTTCAGACCAACTCCTGACTATCTTAAAACGGTAGAATCGAGCCTCGAAGAGCTTCCCCTGTCCCGGATGAACCGGTTCCGCGGGGAGTACGGACTTGAAGATGATGCAGTTGCATTCCTCACCGAGGAAAAAAGCAGGGCGGATTTTTTCGAAACCACCGCCGCGATTTACGCAGAAGAAATTAAAAGTGATGAGACAAGGGGAATGGAAATATACCGCTGGTTATCCGGAGACGTGCTGCGTCATCTCAACCGCAGCCATACCAGCCTTGAAAATTCAAACCTCACCCCCCGACGCTTAGCCGGGCTTATTAGCCTGATCAACTCCGGCAGAATTCACGGCAAAATTGCAAAAAAAATTCTCCACGGGGTGTTTGAGGAAGATAAGGACCCTGAGCAGCTGCTGGAAGAGAAGGGACTGGAGCAAATTACCGATCCCGAAAGGGTCCGGGAAATGGTACAGAGGGTTATCTCCGAAGATCCCGCCGCAGCAGCCCAGGCTGCCGCCGGAGAGGAGAAGGTACTGGGCTACTTCATGGGTTTGATAATGAAATTAAGCGGAGGCCGGGTCGACCCCCGAATCAGCCGCGACATATTACAAGAGGAAATTCTTAAAGAAAAAGAAAAGGAGTAAGTGATGGAACGAGTATATATCAAAGACTGTACACACCATATCGACCGGGAGGTACACTGCGCAGGGTGGGTCCACCGTATCAGGAGTTTGGGAAAGGTGACTTTTCTTCTGCTGCGTGACCGCACCGGAATTATTCAGACCGTGTGGGAAGAGGCCCCCGAGCTTACTTTGGAGTCGGTTGTAAGGATAAAAGGTAAAATCAACAAAAATGATAAAGCCCCTGGAGGAATTGAGCTTCACGCAGCTTCAATGGAGGTTCTTGCACCGGCGGCCGCCGACTTGCCCATTGCGGTAAATCGGGATACGGATACCCTCAGCATTGATGCGCTCCTTGACCATCGCATGCTGAGCCTGAGAAACCCCAAAATAAGATCCATTTTCTACCTTCAATCGGACATTCTCCGATACTTCGGTGAGTATATGCGTAGTCGAGATTTTACTGAAATTAAGAGCAGCAAGCTTATCGGCAGCGGATCTGAGGGGGGAACAGGACTTTTCGAAGTAGAATATTTCGACCGGAAGGTCTATCTCGCCCAATCGCCCCAGCTGTATAAACAGGCGATGGTGGCCAACGGAATGGAGCAGGTCTTTGAAATCGGAGCAGCCTACCGGGCGGAAAAACACGAAACCCCGCGACACCTAAACGAATATGTAAGCCTCGATATAGAAATGGGGTTTATTGAAAGTGATCAAGAACTTATGGACCTGGAAGTAGGTATCCTCGGCTATATCTTTGATCAGATAAAAGAGCACAACAGCGAGGTGCTTGAATTGTTTGGAACCGACTTGCCGGGTTCCGTCGAGATGGAGGCGACTCCTCGAATCAGCCACGATGAGGCTAAAAAGATCCTATCCGAACGCCTCGGGAAGCGGGTGTTCGAACTAAATCCAGAAGGAGAACGGGAGCTCTGTGACTGGGCCCTGGAGCACAGCGGGGTGGAGGCGGTATTCGTCCACTCCTTTCCCCGGAAAAAACGCCCCTTTTACACCTACCCCGACGGCCGAAAGACGATGAGTTTCGATCTGCTGTTTCGCGGTCTTGAGATAACCTCAGGAGGCCGCCGTATCCATGAGTACGATATGCTGGTTGAAAGTATTACCCGTCATGGTCTTGAACCGGAGCAGCTGGAGGATTATTTGCAGGTTTTCCGCTACGGCTGCCCCCCCCACGGAGGCTTCGCTATAGGCTTGGAACGGCTCACACAAAAGATACTGAGACTTGCAAATATTAAAGAGGCGTCCCTTTTTCCCCGCGACCGTAAGCGGGTAAAACCATAGGCATACCTACCCATGAATTACGAGGGGATTTCTACCAGAAGGTGGGTCCCCTCGTCTTCTTCACTGGTAAACCAGATTCTTCCGCCGTGTGCCCGGGTTATAAGAAACGCGCTGTAGGTACCGAGACCTGTTCCATGGTCCTTCCCCCGGGTTACATATCGTTCAAAAAAGCGGTCCCTGATTTCCGGAGGTATACTACCGTAGTTATGTACATCAAGGAGAAAACCACTCTTTTCACTCTTTTCACTTTTTTCACCGTATTCCTCATCCGACCCAAGGCCTTCCACATTTACCGTGACGATAGTCTTCATCGGAGAGGCATCAAGGGCGTTTTCAGTTAAATTAGCCAGAAGATTTTCTATTGTCTGCTCCTCGGCATACACCTTAAACTCCGACTTGGAGTTAAGCTCCTCACCGTTTATATAGAAAAGAATTTCGATTTTTTTTGAATTTCTTATTGTGACCCAACGGCCCGAAAGGCGCCTGAAGGTACTCGCCAGGTCAAACCAACTGCGCTCTATTTTATAGAGTCCCTCCTCCATTTTGTACAAATCCATGGAGTTGTCTATCATATTCAGCACCGATAGCCCACTGCTGTAGATTGTTTCGATAAGGGTTCGCTGCTCCTCAGTACAGCTGCCGTAATCCAACAGGAGTTGTGCTCCTCCGATTATTCCGTTCAGGGGCGATTTCAGATCATGGCGCACAACGCGTTCAACATCGTTTCTCAGCTGCTCAATTCGCTTTTGAGGGGTAATATCCCTGGCAATATGCACCAGTTCATTTGTCTCGCTCCCGTTATTGTCGTACACCGGCCACACAGAAACCTCAACAAAACGTTTTTCACCGTTCTTCGCAGTATGGGTATGAACAAGGGGCTGCTCGTTCACTTTTGCATACAGGGGACAGGGATGATTGTCGGTGCTGCATACCTCGTCAATGCCGTGGGTAATTTTGTAGCAGTATCCGCCTATCACCTGATCCTTTGAAACACCATGTACATCAATAAAAGTTTGATTCACATCAATTATTTTAAGGGTCTCTCTGTCCAACAACGCAATTTCTTCGGGAATATTGTCCAGCATTGTCTCGCTTATCCGCTTTGCCCGGTCAATCTCCCGTCGCTGAGACTCAAGTTCTCTGTTTCTCTCCTGCAAACGCTGCATAAGAATTTCAAAGGGGTCCTTAAAGGTAGTAACAACTACGCCCCTGTACATCAAATAAAAAGATGCGATTTTAAAGTAATGGCCGATAAGGTTCGACAAATCGTACACACCGATATAGGCAATAAAAGAGAACTCAGCGAGTATGGTAAGAACTATCGAACCATAAAGATACCCTATAATTTTATTGGAAAAGAACCTTCGTCTTTTATAGAGAAGGACAAGAGTAAGGGCCAGCAGGGCTGTTATCGCCAATTCGCTTCCCTTTTTGAAGGTAGTTAAACCTTCTCCCGGAATGTAGCAGTCGGGAAACAGGCCACTGAACACCAACAGAAGGAATATGCTAAAAACGGCAATCCATCCTGTTAAAATCGCATACACCGACATTTTTTTTTGAAGGAGAATCAGGGCCAGCAGTAATGCCCCGCTTTCGATAAAACGAGCACTAATCCACAACTCGGTAGCTAAATTTGCGGTATATCCGGTGAATACCCCCATTCCTTCATAGGCAATAGTATGGACTAAATCCAAGGTACCTATAAAAAAATAGGCAATTCCTAGAAAGGAGAAATAGGAATGTTCAAAATAGCGGTGTCCATTCCAGGCTATAAAAAAAATGATCCAGGCAACCGCCACACTAAACATTTCGGCAAATACATGGGCCAACAAAAAGCTGTACCGGGAGAGCATAAACAAGAGTAAAAAGCCGCCGCCTGATATTACTACGGATTTTAGCGTGAAGCTCAAGCTGTTTTTGCGGGTAAGAGTGAAATTATGTTCCATCTTTCTTCTTAGTCCAGATAAATTGAGTCCATTGGAGAAAGTATTTCAACGGGAACATCGGTTTTTTTAGAAAACTTCACTGCGTCCTTACGGTGTCCCACCACAACTCCCCAATGATAGGGAATTACTTTACGGGGTTTAAAGACCGATAGCGCAGCGGCGGCTTCTTCAGCGCTGAAGGTGTAAGTTCCACCTACAGGCAGCAGTGCCACATCAATATTTTCAAGGGACTCCATCTCTTTTACCGCATCCGTATCACCGGCATAATAGATCCGCTTGCCGTCTATTTCAATAACAAAACCGAGCCACTCGTTCTCTTTTGGATGAAACTCCTTTTCAACATTATAGGCGGCAACACCCTCCACCTTCAATGTAGTAGAGGAATATTCACCCCCTGGAGTTAGTACCTCTCCATACCCAAGATCTTCCACCACATCCCGGCTTCCAACTATCCGCCCCTTCTCTTTAGACACAGCACGGATGTCCTCCGGAGACAGATGGTCGTAATGACTATGACTGATCAACACCAGATCACCATCGTGGGGCTCTCCGTCTATTTTCCACGGATCAATATACACTGTAGAAGAACCACTTATAAGAAAACTCGCATGTCCAAGCCAAGAAAGTATTACCGGCATATTTCGCTCCTTTTTTAATATACCATACCACATATTTGCGGGTTTTCCTATTGCAAATTATTTGCTATTTTACACTTACAGAAAAAAGCAAGGAGAAAAACTAATGATTGAAGGGTATACGCCTAAATTGGATCTAATTGATACGGAAAAAGCGATTAAATTAGTCAAGGATACATTTGAACACAAACTTGCAGAGCACCTCAGCCTGCAAAGGGTCAGCGCCCCGCGTTTTATAGAAGTAGGCAACGGACTGCAGGATGATCTCGCGGGAACTCAGGTGCCGGTGGGCTTTCATGTGAAACACCGCCCCAACCGCCTGGAAATTGTTCACTCCCTGGCAAAATGGAAGCGAATGGCCCTGCAGCGCTACAAATTCAACCCTGATACCGGCCTTTACACCGATATGGATGCCATTCGTAAAGACGAGGACGTGAGTGAGATCCACAGCGTGTATGTAGACCAGTGGGACTGGGAAAAAACAATTACCGCCGATCATCGTACTCTTGAATATCTGAAGTTTACTGTTCGTGAGATTTATCGTGCCCTCACTGAAACTGAAGAAGCAGTGAGCAGGGAGTTTTCCGTACTGCAGCCCCGGCTGCCGAAGGAAATAAGTTTTGTACATACCCAGGAACTTGAAGACCGCTGGCCCGACCTCACCCCGAAAGAGAGGGAGCACAAGGCGGCCCACGAATACGGTGCCTATTTTCTCGTTGGTATCGGCGGGGAACTCCGCTCCGGCGACCGACATGATGCCCGTGCCGCCGACTATGACGACTGGATTACTATCAACGAAGAAGGGACTATGGGCTTGAATGGAGATATTATTGTCCTTGACCCCACCCGGGGAAAGGCACTTGAACTCTCCTCGATGGGAATCCGTGTATCCCCGGAATCCCTGCAGGCACAGCTGAAGGAGATGGGTATGGAAGAACGGTCCCGACTCGAGTTTCAGGCGGGGGTCATTGACGGCAGCATCCCCCTTTCAATAGGAGGAGGTATCGGCCAATCCCGTCTGTGTATGCTTCTGCTGCAGAAAGCGCACATTGGAGAGGTGCAGGTAAGTGTCTGGCCTGATGATATGATTGAAGAGTACCGTAAAGCGGGAGTAGAGTTTCTGTAGTTTTAATCTGCGGAGCGTGAGCCCTTCTGTGGACGCCCGCCACCGCCGGGTACTTGGTTTTTAGAGGGGCTTCGGTCAAGTTGTTCAAGCCCCGATTTAAGTTCATCCATAAATTCTTCAAACAGCGGAGCCATCCGCTGTTTTGCTTTTCCCTGAAAGCGGTCGTAGGTTTCAACAAAAAACTTTCCCTCGGGGGTAAGTGAAGCTCCTTCCCGACGGTCTCCGCCTTTTTTTCTATCAACAACCTTAAAGTTCAAATGCCTCTCAAGTTCAGTGAGCATTCGGTGGGCTTTGACATAAGAGAGGTCCATATGGGCTGCTGCTTTGCGTATTGAACCAAAAGAATCGGTGTGCTGCAATAACCACAACACACCGATTCCCATAAACTGGGTACCCTCGGAATCGGTCAGATAAAGCTTTGTCTTAAGTGTGATGTCTAAGCTTTTTTCTTCTTCCTGGAGGCCCATGCTTTTTCGTATATTCCTCTGCAAATCAGCGAACTACTTACAGCAACTGTAGTTATAGAAGCTGTAGTTAGAGCAGCTCCCGTGCCGCTTTATCAATAATAGTGTAGAGTTCCTCAATATTTTCTAGGTCTACACTCGAATAGGCAACCCGCAGATACTTCGTACCGATGGCGATAGTACCAACACCGTATTTATCAAGCAAATGCACCCGCAGCTTCTCAGTATCACCCTTGTAAGTAAAGGTCATAAAATAACCTGAATTAAAAGAGAGTGGTGTAAGCGGGCTGTCGCTGCCCAAGGTGTCGAGGACCTCCCGCACCTTTCGGTACCGTTTTTCAAGTATTTGAAAGGCGGAGTCTTTTTCTTTAATATAATCGGAACTCTGAAGCCCCTTGAGCATGAGGCTCTGGGCCATGCGGTTTGCATTGGAAATTGAAGCGCGGATTGCTCCCATTGTTTTTTTCTGCATCGCCTCGTACTGTTCCGAGGTCATGCCCTTCGCCGCATAGGTGATAAACCCCACTCTAAAGCCCCAGGCAAGTTCTTCCTTTGTCGCGCCGTCGAACTTCACCGCAAGTATGCGCTCGTGAAGGTCAGCCAGTAAACCGAACAATGATTCCTTGAAGGTATCTTCCTCATAAAACAGGCCAAAATAGGCATCATCAATAAAACAGAGCACATCCTTGCCCTCTTCGGCAAGGGTATGCAGCAGATCTACAATTGCCTGGGCTTCACTTTTTGTAGGAGAATAACCGGTAGGGTTGTTTGGAAAGTTCAGTATCAGGGAAATTTTCTTTCCGCTCCCACGCAGCGCCTGTTCAAGGGCCTTGAGGTTAATACCGCCATCGTCATCAAAGAAAGGAAAAGTTACGAGCTCCGCCTGACGGCGTCCCTCAATAATAAGCCTGTAATTGCCCCAGAACATATCCGGGACTACCACTTTTTCTCCCTCTTCTATAAAAAGGTCGGCGGCCACCATTATTCCATGGGTCAGTCCCGAGGTGACTAAAGGATCGGAGGTTAATTTCCCCTTCAAAGATGGGTTCTTGTTTTCCATCTCTTCCTTCCAGGCTTTTCTCAAGTCCGGCATTCCGGGGGTGGGAGCATAAGGATAAATCTCATCTTCCGATAAACCGGTGATTAGTTTTTGAATGCTCGGTAAAAACATCGGCTTATTTGCCTTTGTTGCCATACCGACGGTAGCATTAAAGTGAGTGGCCTTTTTCTTCGCCTCTCCGGACTGTGAAATAATACCTTTTGGAAAATAAAACCGGGTACCAAAGTCTGATAGTAATCTCCCGGCAACTGTACCTTGCAGTGTCTCATTTAGTTCAACCGCAATTTTGTTCATGATTGTTACCCCTTTTTGCAGTCAATGCGTGTTATATCGATAAATTTCGAATTTATAATACCACACTACTGAGGCTATTTAAACACGGATCATACTATTTTCCTCTAAAAAAAGCTCCTCTCGGTCGCGCTTTCTCGTTCTATGCGTTTTGTACTATGTGAGTACCGGTTTTCCCTTCCAGCGCATCCAGGGCCTTATCAAGGGAAGTAATGATAGCCTCTTTACCGCTCCATTCTGCAAAACGGACAGCCGCCTGCACCTTCGGACCCATTGACCCTGCTAAAAAATGGCCCTCTTCAAGATACGCCTCGGCTTCTTTGATGCTTATTCTGTCGAGTGCCTTCTGATCGGGCTTGTTGTAATTTATGTAGACCTTCTCTACATCCGTCAGAATTACAAATTTATCGGCGTCTATCGCCTCGGCAAGCTTAAAACCAGCCCGGTCTTTATCAATAACCGCGTCAACTCCGGTAAAACTATTGTCCGCTTCCCGTTTAACCGGAATACCTCCTCCTCCGGAGGCAATTACCACAGCACCGGCTTCTACAAGCTTCTCAATTGAATCCTGCTCAACAATAGATATCGGTTCCGGCGAGGGAACTACCCGTCTCCAACTTTTTGTAACCCCCGGCTTTACTTCCCGTACAATATAGCCCTTTTCTTTTTTCAGTTTCTCCGCCTCATCGGGAGTATAGAAAGGGCCTACAGGTTTAGACGGATCCTTGAAGTCGGGATCTTCACGGCTTACCTCAACCTGGGTGACCACAGAGCAGATAGGCAGCTCGATTCCCGCCTCATTCAAACGGTAACGTATACGGTTCTGCATCATCCAGCCGATTTGTCCCTGGGTCATTGCGCCGCATACCGCAAGCGATTGGGCGGGCACATAATCACGCGCCTCTTCCTGCTGAATAAGGAGAGCACCGGCTTGAGGGCCGTTCCCATGGGTTACTACCGGCCGATATCCTGCTTTAATAATATGGGCCAGCTGCCGCGCTGTTTTATCAACATTCAGTATCTGCTCTTCAGTAGTTCCCTGCTCATCCGCCTGTTTAATTGCGTTTCCCCCGAGGGCAATTACCACTAATTCTCCAGCCATATATCTGCTCCTTTATTCGTCAAATGTGTAGTTTTCCGTCACCGAACATGTCGGCGACGGCCGTGCATAAAAATCTACACTGATTGGGAGGTTTAATCAATACCGCAACAAAACGCAACAAGAAAAGAAGGGAATTTTTTGACTTATAGTTTTAAATCAAGTTCAGCTTATAGATGAGCTGTAATGGGCGGGAATATGGAACACCGAACGGATGAGCCGGGCAAATTCGGCATCCCGGGGCTCTCCCTTATGTAGGGCTCCCTTTTCATCCATGAGCCATAACCGGTCGCTGATACGCATCAACAAATCGAGATCGTGGGAAGAGACCACAACTGCGGTACCCTGAGTGCGGGAAATATTTCTCAGCAACTCCATCAGCTCGACCTTTCGGGTCACATCTAAAAAAGCGGTAGGTTCATCCAGCAGCATAATACGGGGCTCCTGTGCCAGGGCCCGGGCAACCATTACCTTCTGCAGTTCACCGTCGCTAAGTTCGTCAACCGTTCTATACTGCAGCGCTTCGGCCCCCACCGCCGAAAATACCCGGTCCACCACTTCCCGGTCCCTGGAAGACAAGCCGCCGGAGAGTTTAGTATGCGGATAGCGCCCTAGCGAAACTAGGGTCTCCGCTTTAAGATGCCCGGCATGCACCCGTCCGGTGAGAACAACCGATATTTTTCGTGCCAGTTGAATAGGACTCATGTGGGCAATTTCTTTTTCCCCCACATACAGCGCTCCCTTCAGGATCGGCTGAAGTCCGCATAACGAGCGGAGCAGCGTAGATTTGCCGCAGCCGTTCGGGCCGATGAGTCCTACCACCTCCCCGGTAAAAAGATTTGCCGAAAGGCATTCCGATATTCTTTTAGTACTGCGAAAACCATGTCTATACCCGGTATCAATACAGAGGGCTTTAATTACAGAAGTATCCATTTTACCTCATCCCTTATATATAACTTCGCCCGGCCCGATTACGCATCAACACCCAGACAACAACCGGAACACCCAACAGGGCGGTTACCGAGTTGAGGGGCAGTATTCCACCCTGCCCCGGCAGGTGACTTACAATATCAGCGATCAAAGCGATGGCCCCTCCCAGCAAAAGGGTTGCCGGTACGACAATCCGGTGATCGGCGGTCCGGAACACCCCCCGTGCAATATGGGGCACTGCAACTCCGACAAAAGTTACCGGCCCGCAAAAGGCCGTCACAACCCCCGCCAGCAGCGCCCCCGCCGTTATTACCGTCATTCTTATTCGCATAACCGCAACTCCCATGCTTCGGGCATACTCTTCACCCAAAAGAAGGGCATTTAAAGATTTTATAAGAAACATTCCCAGGACTACCGCCGCCAGTACTACCGGAAGCATGATGTGAATATCATCCCAGGTTGTGGCCCCGAAGGTCCCGAAGGTCCACTGCAGGTAGGATTGGACCCGACTTGCAGCTGAGAAATGAATCAGCAGGGTAACCAGAGAGTTTGCCAGATATCCAAACATGAGACCGACCAGGAGAAGTAGAGTCACCGAACCAATAAAACGGGACACAAGAAGAATCACCACCAGTACACCTCCCGCTCCCAGTACCGAAGCCGCCGTGACAAGGGCCTTCATGCCGAAGGGAAGGGCGGCCACAAAACCTCCCGCCGCACCACCCCATATCAGTATGACCAGGGCGACACCAAGGTTCGCACCAGCATTTATGCCCAACACCGAAGGGCCTGCCAGGGGGTTTCTGAAGAGCGTTTGCATAAACAGACCGCTCAGTGCTAAGCCCATCCCCGCAAGTAGGGATGTAACCGCCCGGGGAAGGCGAAACAATAAAATGATGTCCCTTTCTCCGGAGTAGGCAGTCGCTAATTCCCCACTCTTTTGCAGTCCTTCGAGAGGCACCGTAAGGATTTCAAATATCCGATCAAGGGGAATAGCTACCGACCCCTTGAACACATCCAGGGCAAACAGAAATAGAGTTACCAACAGAAGCAAGGCAAATCGAACCACTACTGCACGTCTCATAAAGCGCCTATTGTAAATACCGATAGTAATAGAGAGAATGTGCAGGCAGTAGAGAGGGATGAAACAGGGAAATAAGGTCCGCCAAAATAACATCCGGCCGGTATGGTCCGCTTTCGTAGAAATCGTTGCTCCCCGCCTCATTCATCCGGGCATCATTATTCACTACATTTCCTTCTTGAAAGGCTTTAAGTTTGCCCAGGCGCTGGTCCTCCCCGGCCAGATCTTCAAGGCTAGTACGTCCGTATTGGTGCAGCCAGAAATCAGCGCGAAGTGCTTTGAGGAATACCTCCTCCACATCAAGCACAAGGCTGCGGCTGTGGGAATCCTGGGCCCACAGATACTCTCCCCCGGCGTCTTTTATAAACTGTGCCATGTACCCCTTGCCGCCGGGCACAACCCACCGCCCGTTCATCGGTCTGTTCATCACCACCTTCGGAGGAACAGCGTCACGAGAAAGCGCAGAGGCAACTTTCTCTTTTAAATATGTATAATCCTCGGCTATGTCGTTAAACTGTTTTTCCGCCTCGGCAGCTCTGCCGCATAAAAGCCCGATAAACTTAATCCATTCCGCCCGGCCTAAAGGGTCCGATTCCAGATAATCACCATTGAGAATAACAGGAATAGAAGCTTTTTTCAGTTTAGGAATTACGTTCCACTCACCCTGAGTATAATTCGCCATTACAACAACCGGCTTAAGATGCACCACCTTCTCCACATCAAGGGAGGGGCCATTCCCTACCTGAGGAATATTTTGTTCAACAACTGTAGTACGTAGTTTTTCACTATAAATAAGGTCTAATTTGTCTATTCCGCTTACCACATGCTCGACATCCAGCAGCTCTAGGGGCGGGAGAAATGTTGTTGAGAGGGGTATCAGCTTTTTTACCGGTGTTTTAATGAACTGAACTTTTGGACCCGTTGAGTCAAGGGAAAGTGTCTCTCGAATTTGTTTTTCAGAAATACTTTTTTCACTGTCCCGAGGGACCACTACATAGGTGCTGGAGACTTCCCTTCCGGAGACTGGAAGATGTATATGAAGAAGTGTGTACCCCCTACGCTCTTCTATAGAAAAACCTTCGGCGTATTGAACGCTGAGTGCCGAAAGATACTGCCCACTACCGGCCCATAGCAAGAGAAGGGATATGCCTATTGTTTTTATCCATATGCTTGGAAGATGGGATTTCATCTATACCGCCCCTTTTCAGGAGAAAAGAAGACCCTGCGTACAAATGAAAAGACACGCGGAACTGAAAAACCTGCCCAGACATTCTCTGCAAACCAACTCTGCTCCCGAAGCTTGATTGCACATACAATGTACCAGAGTTTCCTGACTGAGGGTTTGCTGTTTCGCCTTCCCGGTGATACCAGTGACAAAATGAAACAGTGTACACCCAACACAGTGACGGGTTCGTGGAGGGTTCTCACCTCCTTCCACTGCAATACATTGATAAGTACTCTATTTTATCGAAAAAATCCCTTGTTGTATATATTTTTGATGGCGAATTTTCTGAAATAATAGTAAAGTAAGAATATGAAAAAACTAACTCTTCTACGACATGGTAAGGCGGAGTCTCATGGAAATGGAGTAGATGATTTTCAGAGGGAGCTTGTTAAAAAGGGAATATTACAGGTCCAGAAAATTGCACCCCAAGCCCTGCATGCATGGGGTATTCCCGATTTAGTGACAAGTTCACCGGCGCTCAGAGCACAATCAACCGCCGAGATATTTGCTGAGGCAGTAGGATCATCCTCCGACATCATATTGTACGATCAGTTATATGCAGCAGATACGAGCGATATTGCCGATGTTGTTCGCCAGCTTCCCTCTAGTGCGGATCATGTGGTTATTACCGGTCACAATCCGTCCCTTGAGGAATTTGCGTTTCTTTTACTAAAAGAGGATATTACCCTTAAAACAGGTTCCTGTATCCATTTTACTTTGAGCATAGAGCGCTGGAAAGATTTTTCAATTACCCAGACACCCCATGATCAACAGCTAATTACCCCATAAACAGTTAAATATAACGATTCTCAATTTCGGGGGTAATTTCAATATTCTCCGCGTTCATCATACTTGCAATCCGCTGGATTGATGAAAGGATTAAATTTTGTTCCCATTCACTTAACTGTTGAAACTTCCTTACAAATTCTTCCTGCAGTACAGAGGGATCAGTTTTTAAGATTTCCCTGGTTTTATCGGTTACTCTGACAATAACCCGGCGTTTATCCTGGGAACTGCGCTCACGTGTGACAAGTTCCCTGGTCTCTAAACGATCGATAATATTGGTAACCGTAGCTTGGCTTAAACTTACCTTTTTCGCTACACGCCCAATATTGATATCCTCATCATTCATAATTTCTTTTAAAACCATGAGCTGAGGCGCGGTTAACCCGTAGCGTTTAACGAGCTGCTTTGAGTGCATATCAATTGCACGTATTATTTGACGAAGTGTTACCAGCACATCATAGCTGATATCTCGTTTCCCGTTCACTTTTTTCCCCCATTCTCAAAATGCAGAGGCCTGTATGTATTTTTCCCATATCAATATACTTGTTGTTCTTAATAATATCAATACATAACAAGCAAAATAACACATATTTTCTCTCTTTTATTTAGACTTCTATTATTTATAATACTTAATAATATTTTATTTGTAAAGCCCATAAGTTTTGTATATGGTGAATTAATTCATATATTGTTCAAAAGAAACAGTAGTTTTAATTGACCCTATTTTTGCAATAAATTATAATTCTAATTGTTACATTTAAATATAACTAAAAAAGCAAGTAATACACCGGAGGCATAAAACAGAATTGATCGAGCTGAAAAATTTAACTAAGGAATTTGATAAGAAAATAGCCGGTCAAAACCTCAGTCTTAAAATGGAAGCCGGTAAAATTACCATGTTGATCGGCCCCTCGGGGCAATCCCCACTCCCGTTTTCTCGGGGTCATCAACCTGGAAGACATCTTCAATGAGTTTCGCCAGCAGGACCGGCGAAATTAAATTCGACCTCTTACAATATACATCGTTATATTGTGTGCGGGGCGGGTGTTACCCGTCCCGCTTTCTTTACATCTCCACTTTACATCTCAAGTCCTCGGGTACGAAACCCGTAACCAATTACATCGTGTACATCGTGCATTACCATAAACACCTTCGGGTCTTCCTCCAGTACCACACGTTTGAGCTTCGAGGTTTGTCGAATGTGAAAGGTCACATAGAGAATGGTCTTCGGCAGGTGTGAATAGGTCCCCATACCCTGAAAATATGTAACTCCCCGGTCTAACTCTTTGTAAATACGATCTTTTATCCGTTCGGCCGCCTCGTCGCCGGCGGGGATTATGTAGGCCGCTTTTACCCGGCTCAACCCCTCGGTCACGATATCAACAAAGCGGGATGAAAGAAACAGTGCAAAATAACTCCAAATCACAATATTCACATCCCGAAACATGTACCCGGTAAACAGTATAATCGCTGTTTCAACAATTAAGTAGCCGTTTCCCATTGAAATATTTAAGTGCTTCTTCAGTATTGCCACCGGGACATCGGTACCGCCGGTAGATGCACGGGCCTTGAAAATAAGGCCTATCCCCACCCCGACAAGCAGCGCACCGGCAATTGCCGCTACAAAAATAGTATCGGTAAGGGCCCACTGATTTAGAGGTTTAATTGAACCATCGGGCAATATATTGTATTTCTCAAACATTTCGCGAAGGATTCCCCAACGATATAAATTGCGAGGAGAAAGGAGGTCCACCGCCAGGGCACTCGTAAAAAACCCGACGAAAGTCCCCATTCCGAACTGCCGGCCTACAAAAAACATACCGATAAACCAGAGGGGAATATTCATTACAATCATGCTTATACCGACGGGAAAGCCTAAAAAGTGAAAAAGTATTTGACTCAGCCCCCCTACTCCGCCAGGTGCAATTTTATAGGGTACTAAAAACCAGGAAAGCCCGGCCCCAAAGGCAAGACTCCCAACAGCGATAAGGACCGCCTGCTTCCCCAATTCAAGGGGATTTATTCTTCCTATTCTTAAATGGTGAAGGTGTCGAAAACTTCGCAGGTGCCACATTCGATTCTCCTAATTTTCCGGGTGATAGGTGATATTTTGCAGCACCTCACTGTTACGGCTTATTCGGACCTCTAAATCAGGACCAGTGTAAAGCACAATCCCATTGGTTTCATACAATGCTGCCCTTTTCATCACATCGCTTATATCGACGGGCAGAGAATCGGGGAGTGAACTTAGATCCAGGGAAAGCGCAGCCTCGTTATCGATCTTCTCCCCAATATTCCATTCAATATTCCGGGAACTAAACAGAGGGGCAACTGACAATTCGGTACCACTTCCACTGGTGATTACCACATCAAGATCTAATTCCGCACTTTGAATATACCCGGGTTCACTCAAATCGTGAAAGAACAGTACAGCTATCTGATTTTCCGTAATAGAATAATCTGTTTGCGATTCTTCTATCTCATAGCGATCTCCATTATCAGAATCAATCACAACCACATACTCTGTCCCTAGAGTTCCCTCGTATGCCACTGGCTCCGGTGCCGGCTCTGAGAGTTTTACCCGGTCGTACAGCGGTGCATACCAGTTTTCTTCCGAACGGTAGTACAAGGTAACCCACACTTCATCCCCCGCCGAGAGACCGGTCCATTCGGCCGAGTAAGTATGCACATCGGTCTCATGATCAAGAGTGCGGCCCTGCAGCGTATCACCGTCCCACATATGGGCAGGAAAAGTATAGGGGCCGTCCTTTCTCATGAAAAAACGGGCCTCCTCAATACGCTCCTCCGAATCACTATCACCAATTTGGGGCTTCCAACCGAACTGAGCCTTCACAACCCCCTCATCAAGCTGAAGCGCGTGAAACCCGGTTATCTGCGCATCCTGGTCACCGGGCCTCTCCCTTCCCCGGGGAGGCACATTAAACAAATCGCACCCTGCTATCAGGAGAATAAGAAGTATACAGGCTGAAATCCTGCCTGCGGCGGTGGACAAAAATAAAATAGAGTTGGACCTTACCATTTCCACACCCCGTTATAGGTAATCTCGGGAGGAACTGTCGCGTCTATTGTGACAGTACTACCCTCGCTTGCACGGAACACCAGGATGTTAATTCCATGATACAGCGCCCGCTGAAATACTTCAGTGATATCAATACTCTGCCGCCCGTCATCGCTCATGTCGAATTCAGCAGTATCTATATCAATAGTGCGGTCAACAAAGGTTTCTGTTGCAAATTGTCGCTCCCTATTCGCCTCTTCCTCAGGCCATGAAGAAAAGAAATCTCCCTCCGTCCAGCGTACCGGATGCACTATCAGAGAACCAGTGCTGTTTTCGGTATCAATACTTATTTTGAGCTCCGCCGACTTCACCGTCATTCCTTCGTCAAACCCATCAAAAAAAAGAAAATACCACACCCTTTCCTTCACCTCGGCACGGCTTTCTGAAACCTCGGCAATATTTACATAGGTGTTTGTATCAAGATTCAGCTTATACGCTTCATGTGCAGTAGCCGTACGATCCCCGCTCGTTCCCGTCCATTCAACATGGCGTCTTATATATACCGGTGCCAGCCAGCCCCCGTTTTTTTCGTGGGGCCACAGGGCAAAATGGTATTCCGAGTCGTTTTCAAGGTCGTTAAAAACCTTGTACCAGGTATCATCCCCAACCGAAATCTCCGTGCCACCCAGTCGTGAAGTGGGCATACTTCCTCTCTTTTCTTTTATCACGATTTTATCCCATTGAGGCTCCAACAGGGGGGAGTTTTTACGGGCGGCCCGCTCCTGATCAAGCCAATTCCACCCTAGGAGAATTTCGTCTTCGCCATAGGAGTACGCATCGAGACGGATTAGGCTGGTATACTCATCCTGCGGATTAAAACGGCCCATCGGCCCGACATACAAGGGGTCGCAGGAAGAGAGTATGAGCGATGAAAGTAGCAACAATGGAAGCCCTATCGAGAGCGGTAAGATGAGATACCCAGTACCTCGGCCCAAAGGAGTCACATGATTTTTTTGTTTCTTATAATAGCAAATTTTCATTCTCACCTATCTACCTAATAGTGTATTGAAAGCTTACGCTCACCCCGTCGGTACCGTACGGGACAAAACCCCACCTAAACTTATTATATTCCCGTTGAGGAGACGCTTCACCTGAAGTTTTACAGAGGCCCCACACAGTACTTACCGCCGAAGCGGCATACAGTGTAAGGGCGGTAATACCGCTGCTCACGGCGACTGTCTCGTAGAAGGCCGCCGCCGAATTGTTGTTGTCGGAGACTCCCCTCCCAAGGGCGGAGATACGATCCTCAGTCTCTCGCAGCGCATAGTTGAGGGATATATTTCGTGCAAGAGCGGCAGCGCCGTACAAAATATTTCCAACACTCACCAAACCTTGTCCGGCGGCGGTAAGATGAAGGGGGTCTCTTGTACCGGGCCAGGCAAATGCTACCGCAGTCCCCAGCAGTCCGGCGGCTTGGACCGAGTAGGCCCCAAGCTGCGTCCATGAATAATACTCATACCGGGAACGGTATTTTTCATACGCCTCATCTAATCCAGTCTGCCCTGAATCGGCATATTCTATCTCCTGATATTTACTATAATAGATAATGCTTTCAATACCAAAGTATCCTGCCGCAAGGGTACCCATGGCACCGAGAGTATACATAGCTTGAGAGGCCGCAAGTATAGAGCGCCCGGTGGAGGTGAGAGTAAACACGTCGGGATAATACACCCACTGTGCCGCAGATAACCCGACTCCGGCTATTCCACCACTTATATAAGCGGTAGCAGTTTCGGTCCGGGTACGATCATTTAAAAGACTGTAGCTTTTGTGATCGGCATAGGGCATCATCATATAATTACTCCAGTACTGAGCTTCCTGGATGCGTGACTGCACCGATAGGGCATCAAAAATATCCGCGGTAAGGCGCACTCCATATAAACCAAGTAAAGAGTACTTTTGGATTTTACGGGCCCTTTCTTCCTGCCTTTGCCGCTTTTCCTGGTCGTACAGATTTTGAATTTCCTCCTGCACAACCTCCTCTCGGGCCTCCTCCTTAGCCTCCTTTTTCGCTTCTTCCTTTGCCTCTTCCTTTGCCTTTTCGATAAATGCCTCTTTAACCTTTTCGGGCAAACGCTCTATTATTTCTTCCGGATCCTCTTCCGGCCTTTCTTCCAATTCTTCTTCAAGGTCCGCCAGCTCATCTTTAAACTGTTCATCCTCTTCGGCTTCAGTCTGCCGTATCTGCCGTACCTTTTCCTGCACCGGTGGGGAGAATTCCGCCGCTATAAATTCTTCTGTAATATCCATCACCACCCGGTCAACATCCTCCAGACCAACCGCGGTCTTTTCACTTACAAGTACTAAGCGGGCGTTTTTCGCATTAACCACCATAATCTCAATACTGTAATGCATTCCCTCTTTACTTATAGTACCGGCGGCAACATAAGAACTTCCTTGCCTGTTACCGATGGCCGCGAGTTCTTCGGTGAGCTGATCCCGTGAAAGTTCATCGGCCAGTTTTTTATTCTCCTCTGTAGCATCGGAACTCCGCGGAAGAGCCACCGGCGCTAAAACCTCGGTACGGCTGAAGTTTTGCTCAAGCAGCTTTGTGATCAAAAGCCCAGTGTAGGCGGGGGCATCCTTCGAAATTATCGGAAGTATCGCAACTTCTGCCGGGGCTGAGGAGAGCTCCTTATTGACTTCGCCCTCTGGGGCTGCCTCTGTGGTTGTTGCCTCTGGGGCTGATTGAGTTGCTGTTTGGGTGCCGGTTGCGGTCCCGGTTTGTGCACATACTATAAGGGGTATTATCAGCATTAAGGCCGCCGCGCACACGCGCTTATACTGTAAAACTGTGCCTTTTCCTGCCGGGCCCTTTTCTGCTGAACCTTTTCCCGTAAAAACCATTACCAAAAACTCCAAAAATACACTACAGATTCCGTGCAGAGGTATATATCACATTGTACTGTTTTTATTATCGTATGTAATGCAGAAATTTACAAATAATTTAATCGTCCCACCAACCGAGTACGCTCGCACGAATCCTTGAATAAACCCTCGCATAAACCCTCGCCGGGGACCCTGTGAAAAGGGGGGGCAAAATTTGTAAACCGGCACTCTTCCACTTTGAACATTGTTACTGCAGGTCTATTAGAAGTACAGTTTTACCGCAATGTAATAGAGGTCCGGATATGCACCGAATTCAGAGTTATAACTAGCAAAAGCCCCGGCTCCGCCCGTATCCGGTGCTTCTCCTATTCCTATAAAAGCACCACCGGTGATATAGACATTTTCAGCAAAATTGTATTCCGCGCTTATAGAAAGGTAAGCTGATACATCGCTGAAATTAACCAGCACCAATCCTGATACAGGAATAAGCGGAATAAGTTGATATGTGCCTCCCAAGCCGGCGTAATGCCGGCCCCGCAGATACACAGCCCCTTCGGTGTAGGCGATATGATCTTCCAGATACTCCTCCGGATCACTCTTACCAGCGGAGTTGAAATGGTATTCTACATATCCATACAATTTTGGTCCGAAGTTGTAATCCATTCCGATAGATGCTGCAGCATACTGATCGTCGGTATCCCCCCTGGGAAGCACATACGCCGCTTCTACCCAGCTGCCGGCCCCTCCGATAGCCCGGCTTGCATCTACCCCAAGCAAAAGGTTTTCAAAAAAATCCATCACCACCACAGACACATCAGTTTCAGCGAGGTAGCCCCTTGCCCGAGCAAAAAGCGCACTCTTGCTATATTGAAAATTCTCCCCCGCTGCATAGCCAACATCCAGCTCACTCATAGCGCCTACAGGCATACGAAGCCTGAGGGCGTCAACTCCCCGCTTCTCCTCGGTATTGAGTCCGGTAAAGCTATAAGGGGCTATCACATCCGTCGGATTCACCACATGCCCGCTACCCCAGGAAATTGCCTGTCGTCCGAGATAAAGGTCTCCAAAGGGCATATACACCGATCCGTACATCCGATCAAGGTTATGATACACCGACAGGTTCTTTAGGTCGCGGGTGCGTACCGGATAGAAACGATCATTAAAATCTATCACTCGATACTCTGGAGAGCCCCCCGACTTTGAGAGGAAAGTATCTGCAGCCCCGTTCTCGGCAAGTGCAGCGGAATGTACCTCCGGGGTAATTTCATAGGCCCCTTCAAAAACAAGCAGATCCGAGGGATATATACGCGCGTCAAGCCTAAGGGTATTCTCCGCAAGACCGTACAGTTCTTCCTGATACAGGGGATTATGCAAGCCCAGGAAAAAGGTCTTAAAGGAGCCGTGCACACCGCCGTCAACGGCATATACTGCGGAAGCCCCACAATGTACGAGGAGCAGACTTACACACAGACGTCTCCACACCTTCCCGCTAAGTCCCAGCCCATGGCCAGGCGAATCGAGGTGTATATGTTTTTTACTCTTTAAATTCATCCCGAACATTTTTACCATCCTCCAGAATTACTACCCGGCGGGCTTTATCGACTACATGTTGATCATGGGTTGAAAAAACAAAGGTCATACCGGTTTCAGCGTTCAGCTCCCGCATCATATCAAGGAGAGAGGTGCTGGTAGCCGAATCGAGGTTCGCTGTCGGTTCATCCGCCAAAATGAGGGCCGGGCTGCTGGCCATTGCCCGTGCGATTGCAACCCGTTGCTGTTGTCCTCCTGACAGTTGGCTGGGAAACCTATTTTCATACCCCTTCATGCCCATTTTATCAAGGATTTCAACTACCCTCTCATGCCGTACTTCTTTAGAAATGCCCTGGAGCATCATGATATACTCCACATTCTCCTCCACATTCAGTACCGGAATCAAATTATAAGCCTGAAAGATAAATCCAATGTTGTCCCTTCTAAAATCAGAGAGCTCATTTCCGCTCATGGAAGAAATCTTTTTATTGTTCAGCAGAATTGTCCCATCACTGGGGGTATCTAAGCCGGATATCAGATTAAGAAAAGTGGTCTTGCCGGAGCCTGAGGGCCCTACGATGGCGGTAAACTCACCCTTTTGAATATGAAGATCGACCCCGCGGACCGCATGCACTACTACGCTGTCGCTTTTGTAATCTTTTTTCACATTTTCAGCTAGAATCACATTCTTTTCGTTAAGATCGGCGCTTATTGAACTCATTTTTTTCTCCTTCTCCTAATATCCTGCGGGCTGGGTGGTGGGACGCCTGTGGGCTGGGCCTCAGAACTTTCTTCCACCTTTAAAGCCCCTGCTTAGAGCGTCTTCTGCAGGGCATGGGTGATCGACATTCTTCCGGCATAGCGGGCCGGATAAAAACTCACCGCCACCGTGAAAATGAAAATAAGAAGCGGATGCAGTATAAATTGCCTCAGCCGAAAAACGGTCTTTATCTCTTCAGTAAAGGTAGCCCCTGCAAATTCCACGCCCGAAATATTCATACCGTGAATAGAACCGATGTAAATAATAAGTGTTCCGAGCAGCACACCCAGCACTATTGAATACACTGCCAACGAAGCTGCTTCAAATACTATCAAGCTTTTAAGGCTTGCCGCCCGGGTACCCACCGCCCTTAATACACCAAACTCAAAGATACGTTCATACAGAGACATAAACAGAGTGTTAATAATACCGAAAATAATCACAGCAAATACAATTATCAAAACAATACCCACCGAGAAATCGGTCATATCCAACATCTTTTTCATTTGTGGAACCAGTTGTGGCCAGGTCTCGGCCTTATTTCCCGCAATCGAGTAGTGTGCAGAAAACTCCGCCCCGTGCCGAGATGCATATTGAACATCATAGAATTTTACCGCAACCTCGTGTACTCCTTCCTTCACCCCTAACATTTTCCGTGCCTGGGCAATAGGAATAAAGGCCGATGAAGTATCCATTTCATCAATTTGCATGTTATAGATACCCGCCACCCGGAACATATTCTGCGCTAAATCGCCAGTTTGTACATTGCTTACCGATAGGACTATCCGATCACCGGTTGTAACCTCCAGCCGTTCAGCTAGCTTTGTACCGATCAGCACCCCGTTGTTTTCCTTATTTAGATAGCCTCCGTCTATAATAGCCTCGTCCATCTTGGAAATTTCCGGCTCTTTTTCAGGATCAATACCGTAGAGCATAATCGAGTTTATGTCGGAAGGAGAGGAAATGGTACCGAAGCATGCCACACGCTCGGTAAATCGCTCTACATTTGAATCACTTTCCAACATTTTCTGCAACTCGGAATAATTTTCTACAGTTTTTTCGCTGTCGAAGGCCTCTTGAAACCCCTCCCTGTGGATCTGAGCATCCCCCAGAAAAGAGGAGGTCACCGAGCGGATCATGTTTTCTTTCATACCTACTACAATTGCATCGGTAAACATGATTGAAGCAAGTCCTATCCCAATGATCAAACCGGTCAGAAAGGTACGTTTTCTATTACGGAAAATATTCCGCCATGCCATTTTTAAGTAAAACCTCATATATTCCCCCTAAAATACCCGCATCGTTACAGCCGGTTCGGTGCGGGCCGCTTTTACCGCCGGGAACAGACAAACCGCCAGGGATGTAAAAAGCACCGTCACTGCCGGTAGAAAGAAGCTGCGAAAATTAACTTCTCCCTTCATATACTCAAGCTGTATCCCCCCCCAATTGATGGGTGTTCCCAAATGCAGGCCATGCTCGGCCATATAGAGGTTGAGAAAAAAAGTAACTATCGAACCGAAAATAATCGAGATAAGGGCCAACACACTCGTCTCAGTAATGACCATCCACACTATATTTCGAGGTCTTGTTCCAATAGCCTTCAGGACACCGTATTCTTTTTGCCTTTCCATTACCGACATCAAAATAGTGTTAAGAATAGTAATTGCCACAACCAGAATCACTACCACCAGTGAGATGTACATTCCGTTTTTGTCCGCCTGCATCGCCCGATAGAACTCCTCAGCAAACTCCTGCCAGGGGGCAACATCCAGAGTGGTATCAGCAAAAAAGCCTCTCAGCTCTTCCGTCACAGTATCAACCTGGCGCAAATCATCAAGTGTAACGGCAATCTCATGGGCCTGATTGTAGAGAACAAGCAGTTCACGGGCATCTGTAAGACTCAAATAAAAACCGCTTCGGTTGAGACGCGGGTCTCCAGTATCCACAAGACCGATAATTGTGTACAGATTTTCAGCGATGGACCCGTCGGCGGCCTGTGAGAAAATTGCTATTTCATCACCCACCCCGCCTTTTAGGATTTTGGCCAGCTCTTTGCCGATCAGCACTTCTCCGGTACCCGAAAAGTACTTTCCTTCTACAATTTTATTTGAGAACGAAGTGGTCTGTTCTTCCCTTTCCGGATCTATACCGATTATTTGGGCCCCGGCACTTTTTTCTGTTATTGAGACCAGCCCCGCGGAATAGATTCGAGGGGCCCAGGATTCAATTTTTTCATTGCTCTGCAGCCGGCTACCAATTTTCTCCGGATCTCCGATGGTCTTGTAAAGGCTTGGCTTATCAAGGTATCCCTCTTGGTGTATCTGGATATGTCCTAAGCGATTTCGGGTAAACTTGTCAATCATGTGATTGTAGGTCCCGTCGGCCCAACCGATGAAAAACCCAGCCAACACAAAGCCGACGAACATACTTAGCCCTGTATACACAGTACGCCGTTTCTGCCTTAGAAGATTTCTTAAAGCAAGTTTTAGAATGAGCATGTAGTGCGCCTCCTTTACCGGCGAAAAGTCCTCAAGTTACGGAGGGTAAAAATTCGTTTAGTAATCGGAAGGTCAAACTCAGCTTCAATATAGTGCAGGATGGTTTTGTGCCCCTCCTTTGTCTGAGGCACCAGCTCCATTTTTGAAGGAAGCCGTTTTCCGTCGAAGCTTTCTACCTCGCTGAAATACATGACACGCATGAGCTCCCCGTGCTCGTCGTAGTATTTCTCCCACTCGGGAATAAAGCTCTCTTTTTTCACCGCTATTAACACATGGCCCCATACAATCGGCTTCCCTGGTTTGGGTATACATTTTAGATACAGTCTATTTGCTTTTGCATCGGCAGGCTCAACATATTCAAAATTATAATCCTCGGTAAATGTGAACTCCTTTACCAGGTCATTGTTCTTAAAATCAGAGCCCATCCAGGAGCTCATCATCATCGAAGGGGGAATCTTCATAACCTTATTTGTCTTCGGCAAGTAATTCCACATTTCGTTCTCAATACGCAGAGTCCCCATACCTCTCTCCTTTTGAGGCTGGAGAATCCGTATGAAAGTTTTATCCATTCCCTCAGACCAGGCTTCAAGCTTAAGTGTTCTGCTCCAGTGGGGCGTATGGATTTCCATTTCCATTACAGTGTGGCTGGAATCATGACGGTATAACTTGTCAATTGCAGCCACAACCTTCTCGATCTCAGGACGGTTGTCCCCATTTGACTGAGCGATCGCCGGTGTTACACACACAGATATAGCAATAACAATAAACAAGCATTTTACCAGATCGAGTGCACTTCTCGTATTCTTACCCATCTTCTACCTCCCTCTGTGACGATGAACCAAATCCGTCAATAAGCAGTCGCAGCTGCTGTTCTGTGCTAAGATATAAGTACTCTTTACTCATTCCCTCTATAAAGAGAAACGCAAGCACATTAAATGCAACAATCGAATACATCGATGTAGCTGCATCCATTGGAGAGACAGACTGTTGAATGAGGCCCCTTTTTTGCAGTTTACCCAACACACTTTCAAACTGCTTGATGGCCTCAATGTCCATTCGGGCCCCTCGGTCCATATAGTTTTTAGAAGAGAAAAAGGCCATAAACAGCTCTCCCCAATCCTGCATACCGATGTCAAACATCTCATCGAATATCGGGAAAATAATCCCCTTGAGGACCATAAACAGATCTTCCCCTGTGCACACTAGATGTACAATTCGACGTGTATGCAAAGAGACTATTTCAATCCACTTGTGCTCCATTATTTCCATGTAGAGGTCAGCCTTCGAGGAGTAATAGTTGTAGAGAGTACCTACGGCTAGCTGCGCCCTCTCAGAAATATCCCGCATATGGGTATTGGAATACCCCTTCTCCGAGAGTAGTTCAATTGCTGCCCCATAAATCCGTTCCTGTCTGCGTTTCTTCTTTGTTTCCCTAAAACCGGACATCTATTTGAACCTCTTCATATATGAATGTATTCATTTATGAACACGTTCAGTATAATTTAAGAATAGCGTGCCCCTTTAAATATGTCAATATATTTTTTTTACGGTTCGCAAAACGGATCGCAAAACATCTTATGAATCCCCTCAAGTATCCTTTCGCATAAGAGGTAGTTCGATTGGCGGGTAATTTTGACGGGTAATATTGGCGGGAAGAAAAAAAGACTTTTCACAACAGGGAAATAGCGTTAGTATAATGAAAAGGGAAGGTGGTTCCAACTTAGATCCTATGATCGGTAAGGGGTCGGATCGGTTGGAAGGATCACCTTCCCTTCTTTAACTATAGTAGGCTCCGGACCCATAGTCAAAGAATTATATGGAAAAACTATTGCTTTTGGTTAAGAAGTTCACTCAAACCGGTGTACGTGTCCTGTAAAGACCTAATTAATACGCTTGCATCTTTCAAGGAGTTGAAAGTTTCTTCCAGAGAATCAAGCCCCATCCTGATTGCCTGGCTCTCTTCCGTACTTGCCGCTGAAATCTCCTTCAAGGCATTGCCCACCATGTCGCCTTCTTCCTTACTGTGGGCAAAACTCTCACGAATAGCACTTATATCATCAGAGAAACTCTTCATTAGATCGGTAAACTTTTGAATGTAAGAGGCCACATCCTCAACTGTTGAATGAAACTCCTCAACCCGCTGCTCGATGGTCTCGGCGAACTCATTTGTTTGCTGGGATAAGTTCTTTACCTCGCCTGCTATCACCCTAAACCCGCGCCCCGCTTCACCAGCCCTGGCCGCCTCAATTGAAGCATTTATAGAAAGGACGTTTGTTTTATCGGATACATCCTGGATCGCCCCCGTAAGCTGTTGGATCTCCTTCGATTTTTCAAACAAATCCTTGAAAACCGTATTTAGTTTGCCCGAGTCATTTCTCATTTCAGAGATTTCTTCCGTTCTTTTACTCAGCTCAGAATCGAGGGTGCTATTGCTTTTTACCAGCCCTTCCATCTTATTAGAGATCTCTTCAGTATTCCCGGAAACGTTTTTAGAGGTTGCCTGTATTTCCTCAAAAGTTGCTACAACATCTTCAAGTGAATCTTGTACACCATCAATGCGAGAGCCCATAATATTCATTGAACGCTGAGTTACTGTATGCATCATGACCGATTTATTATAGCCTACTACAAATTTAGATAAGGCGTCGGCATAGTTGTTACGAATATCCTGATCATTACTCATAGAAACACCCCTTGCCTCATGATTCAATTGTGTCGATAATATCGACTCCACATTGAAGCGATTTTAACCAGCCTAAAAATTCAGCCACATGTTTCTTGGGAAAGAGGGCACCATGCTGTGGGGCAATAGTTTCTATATTTTTTTCTTCCAAAGCCTTCACAAATTTTCTGCATGCAGCATTGGATGCCATATATCTTGTATGAAACCCCTCCATTATCTGCAGGTGTTTCTTAAAATCCTCAACATAGAGGTATTTATCATTATCAAAGACAGCAGCTCCTATATCGCTTGAAAAAAGAAACCCCGACTGATCGTCATAGGCGGCAAAGTTTCCCGGGGAATGCAAAAAGTGTGCCGGTACTGCCTCTATCTCCTTATCGGCACCGTAGGGAATTACTCCTCCCCTATCCGGTATTGGCTTCATACGTTGCTGATCGATTATCCCAAAATGGGGCATAAATCTTATCCACAACTGTGAGATGTAGATGTCGGCTTTTGTAATACCCAACCACAGGGCAATACCCGATGATACATCGGGATCCTGATGCGAGAAAAATATTGTTTCAATATTATCAAGGTGAATATAATTGCTTATTACTGCTACGACCCGGGAAAAAAGATGAACTCCACCCGGATCAATCAAAATACCCTTCCCATTGTGGATTACAAGAAACTGATTGGTCTGTACAGCCCCTCCTCCCTCGTCCTCATCCCACCCAAGCCAAACTACTTTATGATCATCCCTTTCGAATACTATTTTTCCCGTATCAAAGTCAGCCATAATTCCTCCATAAAAGTTAATTATGACACTTTCGGAAAGGAATTACAAGTTTTTACATTCCAATAGCCTGGACGTTCAGCCTGGACGCCCAGGCTATTATTTTGTCCTTCGGACAAAAAAAAAGCCTCCCTTCGGGCACGGTACGTTCCTCGGCTATCGCCTGCGGTACATACCTGGGGTTCCCAGGCCTCTCTCACTCTTGTTTACTGAACATCTTTAAGTTGCTGTATACTCTCATACTACTGCTTTAAAATAAAAAAGCCTCCCTT